>Ga0222714_10000443_pt1 | contig 48017 bp, 38 predicted proteins | sample C33_3DmetaG_FD_165048 | JGI IMG/M metagenome (GOLD analysis project Ga0222714, IMG submission 165048) | Estuarine water microbial communities from San Francisco Bay, California, United States - C33_3D | ecosystem: Environmental > Aquatic > Marine > Unclassified | place: USA: California... | reverse complement strand
TACGAACTCAACCACGTCGCAAACGACAAGCCAAACGCTTCGTCCTGTGACGTTATCCTATGCCGATTGGGGAAACCAAGAATTTAATCAACGCATGATTGATGCGTTTGAAGCACGCTATCCGCATATCACGGTGGAATTACGCCAAGATATTACCGGAAGTGGTGCGGAATTTACCGGAAACCTTATTACGGCAGCGCAAGCGGGTCTTTTACCCGATGTCTTCGCTACCGACAACGTGCCGACCGTCATTAACGCGGGCTTAACGTTGGATGTTGCAGAATACTGGGATGAAGATCCGGATGCAGAACTCGTCTACGAAAACATCGCCTTAGCGGGAGTCTATAATGGCAAACGTTATGCGGTACCAAGTTTCCAATTCTTAAAAGGGATTTTAATCAACCTCAATATCTTTGAACGTGCCAACTTAAGCACGGTTGAAGGGAAATATCGTATTGATAATGATGGGTATCCTGTCAAAGATTGGACGTTTGAAGAATTCGTGAATATCGCCAAAGATATTAAAAACTTTGATCTTATCAATACCGAAAACCTCGTTGTCGGTATGGATACATGGTATGGAACCCCAGACTTCCAACAAGTGTGGCCCACCATGAGCAATGCGTCAACCCAATACGATACGTGGGACGGTACGCAATTTAACTACACCTCTTCCTCTTGGGTCGATGCGATGGAAGCGAAAGTCGATCTTCATCAATTAACTGATGGAACAACAACACGCTTTACCGAAGAAGATTTGAATGCGGAAGAGAATGATGAATTACGTACGTACATGATCCAAACCGGTTACGCCGCAATGGACATTGAAGGTTCGTGGCAATTCTGGGTCATTAAAGATGCGATGGATAATCGTGACTTTGAACTCGGATTCTGGCCTTATCCCCAAGGGGATGCGGGTTTCTTCCCACCCACGATCTTAGACTTCCAAGCGATCTCATCGCAAACTGCCCATCCAGAAGAAGCGTACTTACTCGCAAAATGGATGACGTTTGGTCGAGATGGATGGAATGCACGTTTAGACTTACTCGAAGAAGATTTTGATGACGCCCTCAATGAAGGGGTCACACCGAACTTCCTCGACCGTTTCCCTGTCGCTGCGTATGATGGGGTTTGGGACCGTGTTCGTGGCCTTGTCGATGGCATTGAAGGCATTGATTATATTTTCGATAATATCGAAAATTCAAAACCTGACCTCGATAAATGGTTACCCGGTTACAAAGATTTCTGGGCCTGGGTTTATGATCCAGAAAACGCGTATAATTGGGATAGTTTAGTGACCGCAGGGTCGACCGCTGTTCCAACGTATGCTGCGCAATGGCAAGCGCAAATTAATTCGCTTGTCAGTCAACAATTAACGACACTAGGAAGTTAAGTATTTCCTTTGTTACAATGAACCTAGGGGAGACCCTCCCCTAGGTTTTACCACAAAAAAATGAAGCATAAAGTAACCTCACTTTTCCAAAACATACAACAAAAAACCATTCTCCTCATGGTGTTTATTTTAAGCGCGGTTATTTTAGTCTTTATGGTCAGTTCCGGGTCAACAGCACTCAACCAATATTATCCTTCGATTGCTGCGATGAATGACCTCGATTATCCCTCGCTCAACGATGTCTACGGGATTCCGACATACACCGCCAAAGCGCGAGTTTATCACGAAGAAAATTATCCTCAATCCGATTACGAAAAAACGTTTGCGGGTGATGACCTAGATGGTTCGATCTTTATGCCGGATGGGACTGAAGAAGAGGCGATTGTGGATGCCTATGAGACGTTCTCGGGTTTAACTACTCCGTTATACGCTGTCGATGCCACTTCATCCTTATCGTTTACTTTTGATTTTAATTTTGCGACGCTTAATTACTTTACTGTTGATTATTATCTTTTTGATGATGGCGTTGAAGATACGAAGGTCAGTGTTCGTGTGAATGGAGAACTCCAATTTTATGAAGCACAAGCAATGGTCTTACCCTCTTCTTGGGCTTTTGTCAGTGACACTTTCGCGCTCGACCGGTATGAAAATGAACTTCAACCGAATTCCTCCAAAGTAAAACAATGGGCGAATGTTGAACTCAAAGATCCGCGGGCTTTACATGCCGGAGCGTTTGCCTTCTTCCTTGAAGCGGGCGATGAAGTGACGATTGAATTTGTGAATGCCCCTTTCCTCGTCGGTGCCATTCATGCGATTAAACAACCCAAACTTCCGACCTATGAACGGTATTTAGAACGGCAACCTCAAGGTGAGGTCGTTGATACATTATCCCTTATTTCAGCCCGTAGCATAGTGACGCGTTCGGATTCTTCCATTCGCTTGCGAACCGAACAAGATGCATCCACTTTAGCCTATGACACCCAATTTTTACGGCTGAATACAATTTTTGGGGATTCCTGGGAAAAAGGTGGCCAAGCGATTACCTATGAAATCGATGTGGAAACCGCAGGTTTTTATCATTTATCGTTCCGATATCGCCAATATTTACTCAATGACATGATGGCCCATCGACGCATCTTTATTAATGGAAATGTTCCCTTCGATACGATGGAAGCCTTTCCCTTCCCCTTTACGATGCAATTTAAAAACCGAACGTTAAAAAATGAACAAGGTGAAGCTTATCAATTTTATTTGGAAGAAGGAATTAACACGATTACTTTAGAAGCGGTGAACTATCCGTATCGTCGTGCGATTGAAACGATTCAATATGTGATGGCGCAAATCCAATCGCTCTCCTTATCGATCAAACGATACACCGCTGGCAGTAATGATCTTTATCGTGATTGGGATATTGAAACGTATTTCCCCAATGCCAAAACCGATATTGAATTATGGGCGGATCAACTGCAAGCGATGTATGATGCGCTGCTCCCATTATCCATTAATACGCGACCATCTCAACTTGCCAATTTAGTGGTGAGTATTGCTCGATTACGTTCGATTGCGAGCCAAATTAATCGCTTACCGAGCCGAATGGTGCAATTTTCCGATGGCGATTCCAGTGTCAACCAAATGCTTGGGGTCATGCTCCAAGAATTTTTCCGTTCCTCGTTAGAAATCGAACGAACAATGGTGCACGGCAATGTATCGTTACCGCGACCGACGGCGAACTTCTTACGTTCTGCCTACGAAGGTTCGGCCCGTCTTATTCTTTCGTTTATTAATAATCCGTATTCTGCAACCGATATGAATGAAGAAGACTTAAACGTGTGGGTTAATCATCCGCGTCAATACATTGAAATCATGCAAGCGATGATTGATCAATCGTATCCGGGAACACGTCGTGTAACCTTATCGCAAATGCCGGATGAAAATAAATTGATTCTCTCCAATATTTCCGGGCAATCCCCGGATGTGGCCATTGGGGTCAATCACTGGATTCCGTATGATTTTGCTGCACGAGATGCTGCTTTAGACTTACGTCAATTTTCGGGGTATGAGGAAGCCGTCTCCCACTTCTCTAAAGGGGCAATGATTCCTTATATTTTTGAAGAGGGCGTCTTTGGTCTTCCGGGTACGCAAAATTTCTGGGTTACCTTTTATCGTCGTGATATTTTAGCGTCCATCGGCATGAATGAGATTCCTCAAACATGGGATGATGTTGTGGGTTCTTTACCCTTACTTCAAAGTTATGGTCTTAATTATTTTATTCCGCTTTCCCAGTATTCGGGTTTAAAACCGTTTGTGGCCACCTTACCGTTTATCCATCAATTTGGGGGTTCGCTTTACGCGGATGATGGCATGTCCACCACGATTAATACGGAAGAAACCTTACGGGGTTTAACGTTAATGTCTGAACTTTACACGCTCTACAATGTGCCTAAATTCGTCGCAAGTTTTTATAATAACTTCCGTTATGGCACGATACCGATTGGCATCGGTGACTTGGGGACGTATTTACTGCTTTCTTCGGCGGCGACTGAACTCGATGGCTTATGGGGCATGGATCTCCATCCTGGGGTACTCGACCCTGAAACGGGTGAAATAAACCGAAGTGCAGCCAGTGGGGCGCAAGGTTCGATGATTTTAGCGAACACGAATCTTCCGGATGAAAGCTGGGACTTCTTAAAGTGGTGGATGTCGACCGAGATTCAATCTCAATTTGGACAAATTCTTCAAAGTACATATGGAAAAGCGTATTTCTGGAATTCCGCCAATCTCGATGCATTTGCCCAATCGAGTATGCCTCAAGAATTTAAAGACGTTGTCTTAGAACAATGGGATTATGCGTTAGAAGCAAGCCGCATTCCTGGGACCTACATGGTGGAACGAGAAATTTCCAATGCCTGGACGAATATTGTCTTTAACGGTGTCAATCCCCGTCAAGCACTCGATGAAGCCGTGCGTATTGCGAATCGTGAAATTATTTATAAGATGGAAGAATTTGGGTATACGTATCGAGGCGAAATCCTTAAACCGTATGTAGTCCCAACCATTGAAAATATCGATCGGTGGTTAACAGAACATGCTTAATAAAGTCCTCGATCGTATGAATCGTCCCGCTTGGTTTGTTTTTCCGTATTGGTTTTTCTTTGCACTCTTTATCGTCGTCCCTGTTGTGGCTGCCATCGGCTTATCGTTTACCTTCTTTAATTCGATTCAAACCCCGGAATGGATTGGGATTCGTAATTTTATTGAACTCATTACCTTAGACACAGTCTTTATGCGGTATGTCTTGCCAAATACCTTACGGTTTGCGTTCATCGTTGGACCAGTTGGTTATTTCTTATCGTTTATTGTCGCGTGGATGCTTTCTCACTTACCGAAGATTCCTCGGACCATTTTAGCGATTATTTTCTACTCGCCATCCTTGACGGCAGGGATTGCCATGGCGGCGATGTGGCGCATTATTTTCTCGGGTGATGCACAAGGGTATCTCAATGCGATCTTATTGGATTGGGGTTTAATTATTGAACCGATTCAATTTTTACAAAGTCCGGATATGCTCATGACAATCATGATTGTCGTGTCCTTATGGAGTTCGATTGGTGTTGGCTTTTTAGCCATGCTTGCCGGGATCTTAAATGTCGATCGTACGTTGTATGAAGCCGCGTATATTGATGGGATTAAAAACTGGTTCCAAGAAATTATTTATGTCACGATTCCCGCGATGAAACCGCAAATGATTTTCGGCGCGGTCATGGCGGTTGTCGGTACCTTCCAAGCTGGGGCCATTGGGGTTGCCTTAAGCGGCACGAACCCAACGCCCAATTATGCAGGTCAATTGATTGTTAACCACATTGAAGATTTTGGCTTCCTCCGTTATTTGATGGGGTATGCTGCCGCGGTCTCGGTTGTTTTACTTTTGATGGTCTATGGCATTAGTAAACTTACCTGGAAGTTACTCGGAGAGGTGGATTAACATGGCATCCAAATTTTTAGGAACACAAATTAATCCTGACCGCTTCCACAAAGGACAAATTCCATTCTTTGCGATTTTAATTGGTTTTTCTGTACTGATGATATTACCGATTTTATTTATCATTAATCACGCTTTTAAACCCCAATCGGAACTCTTTGCCTATCCACCGACGTTCTTTGTACGTAATCCTACCTTTGATAATTTCTTGGAGCTCGCCCGCATTGTTTCCACCTCGGGCATCCCTTTCTCACGGTATGTGTTGAATTCCATTTTTGTGACTGTGATTGGTGTCGGACTCGCGATTTTGTTTACTGCACTTTCCGCCTATGGACTAGCCAAATTAAAATTTAAAGGAAAGAAATTACTCTTTGAAATCAATACGTTATCGTTGATGTTTGTACCGATCGCAGTGCAAATTCCGCGCTATATTGTCGTCGCCCAATCGGGGATGATTGATACGTATTTCGCGCATATTTTCCCGCTCATTACGATGCCAGTTGCGATGTTTTTAATCAAACAGTTTATCGATCAAATTCCCAACGACTTTATTGAAGCAGCCCGGATTGATGGCGCGAGTGAAATGCAAATTTTCTTTAAAGTCATTATGCCTATGATTGCCCCTGCGGTGGCTACGGTTGGGATTTTAGCGTTCCAACTCATTTGGAATGATACATCGACATCCACCCTCTTTATTAACGATGAAAGTTTACGAACGCTTGCCTTCTTCTTACAAACCTTAACGTCTGGTATTGGGAATACGATCGCCGGTCAAGGGATGGCCGCGGCGGCTTCGTTATTAATGTTCTTACCCAATCTTGTGTTGTTTATTATTTTACAAAGCCAAGTCATGTCTACGATGGCGCATTCGGGGTTGAAATAAATGAAAAAGCGTGTTGCGTTGATTTTAGGTTTTACCTTCCTCGCCTTGTGGATGCCGCAACGGACCGTAACCCCAACGATTGCCGATAACGGCTTACCGTATAACACGTATACGTACAGTACGTCGCGTGAACAGCTCATCCAAACCCAAGATGCGTATGTTCCGCTTTCCATCACACAAAACTTTGGTCCGTATCAACTTGTCAGCCCTCAAGATGTGTATGTGTCTACGGATGACATTCTATATATTGCCGATGAAGGCAACCGTAATGTGCTTAAATATAACTTGTTAACGGACGAAATTGATCTGATTGGCGATGGCATTTTAAACCGTCCACGTGGGGTTCATGTGGATACCCAAGGTCGCGTATATGTAGCAGACTTTGGCACCAAAGCCGCGTATCAATTTACAAATATCGACGGGAATTATGTCGTGACTGCCACGTATCAAAAACCACCTAACTCCCCTTTCTTTGAAGAAGAAGACCCTTTTGATCCTACCAAAATAGTCACCGATAAAGGCGACAATGTGTATGTTTTACTTGCAGGGAATATTAACGGTCTAGCCCAATTCAAAAATGATGGGGAGTTCTTTGGTTATTTCGGGGGGAACCGTATTCCGGCCACGTTTGAAAATACCGTTCGCTCCTTACTCTTTGATGAACAAACCCGTCGAGAATTTTTCCAAATAATCCCCAAACCTGTCTATAACGTCTCGGTTGACCAATCTGGACTCATTTTAACGACCACAAAGGAAGAAGATGGTTATCTTAAACTGAATATTGCCAACGTCATTTTTAATCAATCTGTTTGGGGTTTTGATAGTGTCGAAGATCTTGCTGTAGGTCCGTATAACACGATTTTCACGATTACTTCGGAAGGCTACATTGTCGAGTATGATCCCAATGGATCCGTCTTATTCTTATTCTCGGGCCCCGATCAAGTCGGGCAAAAGGGATTGTTTACAAATGCTCGCGGTATAGCCGTCGACTCCAAAAATAACTTGTATGCGGTCGATAGCGGAAGTCAATCCTTGCAAATCTTTATTCCCACCGAATTTGCCACGCTCGTCCATTCCGCGATTGATCTTTATTTTGATGGAAAATATGCCGAATCGCTCGGTCCCTGGCAGGAAGTGCTCAAACAAAATCGCCTATTTGATTTAGCGAACCAAGGTTTAGGCGATGCGTATTTTGCCTTGCAAGATTATGAATCCGCGTTAACGTATTACCGCATTGCGCGCAATCGCACCGGATACTCTAACGCCTATTGGGAAGTTCGTAATGCTTTCTTACTCGATTACGGAGATGTGATTGTCATTGGATTACTCGTACTCGTCGGTGTTTTTATGTTTGCTAAATACATTCCTGGTCTTTCCAAAGTGCAAGCTTCATTCGCCTCAGTAGGTCAAGCCATCCAAGAAAATCGCTGGGTCAAACAAGGGTTATTCCCCTTTAAAGTGTTCCAAAAACCGGTGGATGGGTATGATGATTTGAAACGGTACCTATTTTTCTCCAACCGCATGGCGTGGGTGTACCTTGCTCTTTTCTTCCTCACCTATACGATTTGGATTTACGAAACCAATTTCTTATTTAATCCTCGGATTGTTTCTGAAATTAATATTGTTGAAGAATTTATCACGATCTTTATCCCGTTCTTCTTATGGGTCATTAGTAATTATCTGGTGGGATCGATTCGCGATGGCGATGGCAAATTCAAGGAAGTGTTCCAAGCGTCGGCATTAACCTTACTTCCGATGATTATCACGTTCCCGTTACTTACGATCCTTTCGCACGGCTTGACGTTTAATGAATCGTTTATTTATGATGTCGTCTTCCTCATTGGGATGTCCTTTACCGTGATTTATTTCTTTATCATGGTCAAAGAAATTCATTTCTATGATATTCGTCCGACGGTCAGTAATATCTTGATTACCTTATTTACCGCGGTGATGATGCTTGCGATGACCTTTATTGTGTTCTTCCTGCTTGGCGAGGTGTATAACCTTTTTGCCGATATCCTTCAGGAGGTGATTAGCCGTGTATAAAATCACCAAACTTTTCCTCGGTTTTTTAATTACCACCCAAGCAGCGATGGTGGTGCAACCTCGTACCCCCTTTATGATGGATGAAGCAACGCCTGTCGATAATTTTGCGTTCGTTGAAAATGAACTTTTATCAAGTTCCCGTTATACCCAACCCGATGCATATTCTTTAGAGGATTATCAAACCTTTAATGACAATTACGCGTTGGCCTTTACGACAGAAGATCTTTCAACAATGGGGTATACCCTTGGTTTAGAAAACAATCAATTCCGCCTTTACGTCGAAAACGATTCCTTTAGTATCATCCTTGAAGACAAAGACTCCGGTTATATGTATTCATCACGACCCGAATTCCAAGGATTTTCCGGGACGCGAGAAGATAATACCGCGAACCGAAATCAAATGAATTCAGGGTTATGGATTGAATCCTTACGGACCACGAATGTTTCTTCAAGCGCGATTAAAGTTGAATCGCTTTATACCTTAGCAGATGTCAGTTACGCGAATAATGGATCGCAAGATCTTGAGGCCATTGATTTAACACGTCCGTATGTGCTTGAAGCGAATAGTTATGATACCGACCGCGTTTCGGTACAGTTTGTTTCCTCAGAAAACAATGTCTTAACGTATGCGTTTGATATTAAGGTATACGGGTTTATTTTCACACTTCAATTAGGCTTGAATGACGATGGATTTACCGTGTTGTTTGATCCAACACAAGTTGAAGAAAATAATGAAAATTTCCGTTTAACCGGTCTCCAATTCTTCCCCTATTTTGGTGCGGTACGCGAAGACAAATTCCCGAGTTACATGGTCATCCCGGATGGCAATGGGGCACTTGTGCGAACCAATGAAGAATATGATACTGCCTTCCAAGCGGATTATTATGGCTCTGATCCGGGTTATGGAAAAACCTCGATTGCCCAATTATCTATGCCGGTCTACGGACTCATGCACGCCGTTGATGAAAAAGGATTTTGGACAGAAATTGAATCCGGTGCCGAACATAGCACGCTTTTAGCTAACTTCTGGGGACGAAGCACACGTTACCATCGCATCACCAATCGCTTTAATCTTCGTCGTGTGTATCGCAATATCATTAACCGGGCAGGGGATGGTAGTGACGTGATTCCGAGTGAACGTGTGGATACACCGTATGAAGCCTCGTATCGTGTTTTAAAGGATGCCCGCGCCAACTATGTGGGCATGGCAAAAGCATATCGCGAACAACTCCTCGAAAAAATGGGTTTAACGCCCTCCTTACCTGAAGCGATGCCGATTCATCTTAATATGCTCATGGCCGAACAAGAACCGACGTTCTTTGGGACGAGTCCGGTCATCATGACCACTGCCCGTCAAGTTCGCGAGATCAGCAAACAATTACGTGAGCAAGGTGTGGAACAACAAACCGTGGGGATCACGGGATGGTCGACGGATGGGTTTACCTACTACGCGCCGTATCGCACCCGTTATACCGATCGATCTGGTTTAGTCTCGGTCATTCAAGACCTCCAAGAAGCGGGCGCAGAAACGTACGTGCATCAAGGCTATTTAACGAGCACCTCGTTATCGCGTCGGGTGGATTATAACCGGGATGTTGCCCGTAATTATTCAAAACTTAAAATGAGTCGTACGTTCAATCGTTTTGATAGTGACCAAGTGAGCTTTTATTACTTATATCCGGATCAATCCCTCACCATGATGAAAAATGATGTCTCATCCTTTGAATCCTTAGGGGTCGACGGATTACTGATGCATGATTTTGGCTCGTTATTAACGAGTTATTATGATGGTGAACGCCGTAGTCGTACCCACACCTTAGGTATTCTTCAAGAGATGGCTGCCCTCATGGAGGGTCTTGCTTTATCGCGTCCGAATGCGTATTTACTTTTGTATGCGAAACACTACATGGATTTACCCATTACCAATGCCCAACTTGATTTATACACCGACCTGATTCCGTTTGTGAGTTATACGTTACGAGGATTAATTCCTACGTATACGCCGTATTTAAACTTCAATGCGTTAGGCAAAGATCGTTTACTGCAAATGATTGATTATGGTGTTTATCCGAGTTACTTACTCACTGCCGCGGAAAGTACCCGCTTACGTTATACGTATTCAAACCGTTACTTTACCACCGCGTTCAGTGACTTTGAAACCGATATCGTCAACGTCTATAGCTATTTAGCACCCTTTTATGAGGCGCTCAAAGATCTTGAAATTACAAGTCGTACCATGCTAACCATCGGGGTGTCGCTTGTCACCTTGAGTGATGGTTCGGATTTAATTGTTAATTATCGTTCCCAACCATACACCTATCGAGGGGAAATCATTCCTGCCCAGGAAGCGAGGATTCTTGGATGAAAAAAACCTGGAACGCTTTCGTGACTACGGTGGTGAAATTCACGCGACCTGTTTTACAAAAGATCGGTGCTTTCTTTGGTCGCATCGCGACGTTCCTATCAGAAAAGGTCGCCCCGATCCTTCGCCGTTTGGGGCATGGATTAACCCACAATGCCATTTTACGCACGGGCAACAATCAATTAATTTTATTCTCGTTCCTTAAAATTCATGTCACTCGAAAAATGCGACATGCGATTTATGGCTATTTATTCATTTCGTTATGGCTTGTCGGGTTCACGATTTTTACGTTCTATCCGCTACTTTATTCCCTTTATTTAAGTTTCCATGAAGCGTATTACAACCTTGAACAAGGCGTCATTACCACCTTTATCGGGTTTGATAATTACATTAATATTTTCCGTAGTTCCATTTTACTTCCCTTATTTTCCTCCTATCTAGGTCGCATTATTATCGCGGTTCCGATTATTCTTGTCTTCTCCGTGGTCATTGCGATGCTGGTGAATACTCCGATCAAAGGAAAAGGAGCCTGGCGTAGTATTTTCTTCTTACCTGTGATTATTTCAACCGGTCCAGTCTTAAATGAACTCAACGCTCAAAATGCGATTACCCTTCCCAATATTCAAGAAAGTCCCGTGATTGATTACGTCGTCAATAATCTTCCTGACCTCGTCGCTGATCCGTTATTGCTCGTCATTAATTCGATGCTTCTCATTCTTTGGTATGCCGGGATTCCGATTTTAATTTTCTTAGCCGGGTTACAAAAAATCGATCCGAGTCTTTATGAAGCGGCCAGCATGGATGGTGCCTCGCCTTGGATGCGCTTTTGGAAAATTACGTTACCATCCATTATGCCTTTTATGGGAATCTCGATTGTGTATGTGGTCGTTTCGATGTCGCTCTACGTCGAAGCCGGTGGCATTCTTGATTTAGTTCGCACGCACATTCTTGTCGGTGCCCCCGATTCTGCTTTCTGGTTTGGTTATGGGTATGCTGCCGCGATTGCGTGGGTCTATTTCCTTCTCATGGTGATTTTAATTCTTATCTTTACTGCCTTAACACGAGAACGAAGGAGGAAGCACGCATGACCACGAAGTGGACATTAAGCCCTGAACGAAAAGCTAAAATTCAACGCTTTTTCCTTGGAAAAACATTTACGGATGGTTTCCTTTATCGTTTTGTCATTTATACGTTACTTTTAAGTTTTTCGTATATTTATCTTTATCCGTTATTGTTCATGTTTATCAATAGTCTGAAATCCGTGGACGACCTCATTAATCCGGGGGTGCAATGGATTCCTACTACGCTCGTTTGGGAAAATTACACGCGCGCTTTCCAAGTTTTAAACTTACCGAATTCCTTAGTGGATTCTACGGTCTATGTGCTTAAGGTTTCCATCGCGGTGACGTTATCTTCCGCCCTCATTGGTTATGGTTTTGCCCGGTTTGAATTTCCGTTTAAGAAAATGTTTTTTGCCTTTATGCTAGCGACCTTTATTCTTCCTTCCCAAGTCACGTTAGTTGCCAACATGCTTATTTTTAGAAACCTGAATATTATTTCTACCGAATGGTCGATGCTTTTACCCGCGATGTCTGGACAAGGGATTAACGCTGCAATTTATATTTTAATTTTCTATACGTTTTATCGGACCATTCCTGGGATTCTCATTGAATCCGCGGAAGTGGATGGGGCTACTCAATTCCGTATTTTCCGAACGATTGTCTTACCGCTTGCTATTCCTTCGTTTGTGATTGTTTTCTTGTTTAGTTTTGTCTGGTACTGGAATGAATCCTACATTACCGGTCTTTATGTTGGAGCACGCGTCACGTTACCGCTTTGGTTACAAGCCTTCCGTGCGTCGTATGAAACCATTTTCCCTCCTGGTACACCCGGAGCCGAACTCAATGAAGCGATCTTATTAGCTGGTAATATTTTAACGATTTTACCGTTACTCCTTATTTATTTCTTTGGACAACGTCTGTTTACCCAAAGTATCGACCGTACGGGGATTACCGGAGAATAGGTATGAAAAAATATACGATCCCCTTTTTACTTTTTAGCTTAACCTTACTCGCTTGCCAAGATCCTTCTTCAAGCAGCAGTGAACTCGTCAGTTCCTTACCGCCATCAAGTCAAGATAATCCGAACGGCATTCTTCCCTTAGAACCCGTGGAAACATGTTTAGAACCTCGTCTTGATACGTATTGGGTTTGCACGTGGTCGGATGAATTTAATGGCGATGCCCTTAATCGTGACCACTGGAATGTGGAAGTCAATGGCAATGGGGGCGGCAATAATGAGGCCCAGTATTATCTTGAAGAAAATGTTGCTGTTGAAGACGGCAATCTTGTCATCACCGCCAAAAAAGAAACGTACATCAATAAGCAATATACTTCCGGACGTATTAACTCACGTTATAAAGTGTCTGCGAAGTATGGCCGTGTTGTTTTCCGTGCACAAATGCCATCAGGAAGAGGCACATGGGCGGCCGTATGGATGCTTCCCTTATTCAACCGATATGGCCAATGGCCCAATAGCGGTGAAATCGATATTTTAGAATATGTCGGTTATGATGAAAATCGTGTTTTTGCCGCGACTCATACCGCGAAATTCAATCACACGACGAATAACAATCCTTCCTTTGGAAAAACCGTTGAACAAGCAGAAGAAGCGATAGTCACGTATGAAATGATTTGGTCCCCTGGTGAAATTCGTGTCGCTGCCGATGGGGATTTTTATGGGACATTCCGTTACATTCCCCAGTTCAATCAAGACGTCACCTATGATGAAGTATTCCCCTTTGACCAAGAATTTTACTTTATTATCAACCTCGCCATTGGCGGAAGCTGGGGCGGTGTCCAAGGCATTGATAACACCATCTTTCCGACCCAAATGAAGGTCGATTACTTACGCTTGTATGAATATGATTACGCGGTGGATACCTTTGATCCACCCGTAACGCCCGCCAATCTTGCTACGTCCCAACTTAAAAATACGATTCATTGGAATCGTGACTTCATTGGGACTAAAGTGGAGTATTATTTAATTTATGTGGATGGTGAATTCCATCGCTTTACGGAAAATAACCAATTCACGTTTAACAATTTAGTTGCCAACCAAACCTATGAGGTCCAGGTAAGCGCGATGGACTTTCTTGGCCGAGAATCGGCGGTTAACCAACCGATTTCATTCACTTTTCAAGGATAATTATGAAACACACCCACCTCGTTTTTGAGGAATTGTTTGCCGGAACGGAACTTAACCGTTCCCACTGGAATGTCGAAGTCGGCGATAAATGGCATAACGCAGAAGCGCAATGCTATGTCGATGATTCCGACCATTTAATCGTAAAAGATGGGTTAACCTTACTGGCAAAAGTTCACCCCAAACATGAAACGAAGTGTCGTTATCAAAGTGTTCGTATGAATACACGTGGTAAACAAGAATGGCAATATGGAACCTTTATTGTCCGTGCGAAAGTTGGTTATGGTATGGGTTCTTGGCCTGCGATTTGGTTTTTACCGACTGATATTGGTAAGGTAAAGTGGCCTCGGTGTGGTGAAATTGATTTAATGGAAAATGTGGGTCGAGACCCTGAAGTCATCCACTTTAGTTTGCATACAGAGTGGTTTAATCACATGATTAAAACTCAGCGCACGGCGTTTTTTAAGATTCCCCATATTCATGAAGATTTCCACGATTATAAAATGGTTTGGACCAAAGAAGCGATCTCTTTTTATATCGATGAGCATCACTATGCTACCTTTGAAAAACCTGCCGGGGAGGTTCCGGTTGAAAGTTGGCCGTTTGATAAACCATATTATTTAATTTTAAACATCGCCGTGGGGGGAACCTGGGGCGGTAAGATTGAAGAAAAAGACATGCCCTATCAGATGGATATTGCATCAGTGAGGGTGTATCAATGATCAAAGCGATTGTCAGTCATGCGCAAGGGGCTCGTTGGGCACCATTATCCGTTCAACCGAGTCAAAATCCTTCCTTGATTGTGAATGTGAAAACGCGCTTTCAAACCCATTTAGGGTTTGGTGGGGCGATTACTGAATCCGCCGCGTATACGGCGATGGAAGGACGTTCCGAAGCCGACTTTAAGGCGGTGGTTGCCAACTATTTTGGGGACGATGGCTTACGCTACAACTTAACGCGTATTCATATGAATTCTTCGGATTTTTCTTTGGGAAACTATACGTATGTTCATTACGGGGATACCACCTTACAATCATTTAATATCGAACGGGAAGAACAATATGTTTTACCCTTTTTACGGGAAGCATTGAACCATCAACCCGAATTAAAAACACTCATTTCTCCTTGGTCACCTCCGGCATGGATGAAAACCAATCATTACATGAATCATGGCGGTTCGCTCAAGGAAGAATTTTATCCTTTATGGGCGGCGTATTTTGTGAAGTTTATTCAATCGCTTCAGGCAAAGGGGATTCAACCGTGGGGCGTCAGCGTTCAAAATGAACCCGCGGCCAAACAAACATGGGATTCCTGCCTTTACACACCAGAACAAGAATATACCTTTGTGAAATATCATTTAGGACCGGCTTTAAAAAACGCCTTCAAGGATACGATTAAACTGCTCGTATGGGATCATAATCGTGACATCATCATGGAACGCGTTGCCCCCATCCTTCAAGATCCTGCCCTCAAAGGGGTCGTTTGGGGAACCGCATTTCATTGGTATGGTGAAGAAGCTTTTGGCAACGTCAAGGCAGTTCACGACCGCTTTCCTGATTTCCATCTTTTGTTTACCGAAGGATGTATTGAAGGGGGGCCACGTCCCGGTTCTTGGGAGACCGGCGAACGTTACGCTCGCAATATCATTGGTGACTTTAATGCATTTAATGAAGGTTTTATCGATTGGAATTTAATTCTCAATGAACAAGGTGGACCGAACCATGTCGGCAATTATTGTGATGCACCGATCTTGTGGGATCGCCCCAAGCAAACGCTTATTTTCAATAGTTCCTATTATGTGATTGGGCATTTTTCCCGTCATATCCAACCGGGAGCGACCCGCGTCGCATTAGAAGGAACCTTACCTGAAGGTGTATCGGCTACAACGTATCAAAATCCAAACAGAGATTGTGTCGTTGTGTTTTTAAATGTAACGACAACGTCACACACGCTCACCATCCAACTTCCGTCTCAATCCGTGAATGTTACCTTACTAGAAAAAAGTGTGACCACCTTGTACGAGGATGAAAACTAAATTTACCATTCATGACTTAGCCGCTGATCTTCAGGTTTCCCCGGGAACCGTGAGCAAAGTGCTCAATGGTAAAGGGAACGTCACTGAAGAAACACGGGTTCGTATTGTCAATCGGGCCAAAGAACTTGGTTATGTTGCGAGTCATTCTGCACGGATCTTAAAAGCTAAGCATAGTTGGACGATTGGCGTCGTTTTTTCCGATATTGCCCTCTTTGGCCTCGAACATCCATTTTTTGGTTCCATCATTCAAGCGTTTAAAAATTTTATTGAAGAACAAGGGTATGAAATGGTGTTTATTCCCAAGCGAGTTGGGGATCGAGAACAAACTTATTTACAATGGGCAAAAAACAAAAACGTCGACGGCGTGCTTATTTTAACGGGCGACTTAAATGATCCTGAAATCATCGAACTTACCCAATCGGATATACCTTGCGTCTCGACCGATATTGCCATGCCAGGCCTCACCACCGTGATTAGTGATGATGCGCAAGGCATTGAACTCATGTTTCATCATTTCTTACATCTTCACCGACAACGTATTTATGCGATGAGTGGAAGTACGTTATCGCGTGCGTATCAACAACGCACCATTGCCTTTGAACAGGCCCTTCACGACCATGGTATTGCACGAAGTAAGGATGATTATATCTCCAGTGATGGATATGGCTATCCAGCATATTATGAAGTCGCCACCCGTTGGATTAAACAATGGAAGACGCGACCGGATGCGATTATGGCATTTTCTGATGACATTGCGATGGCGCTCATCCGAGCCCTTCATGATCAAGGCATTCGTGTCCCAGAAGATATCATGGTGTCAGGGTTTGATGACATCCAGTTTGCCACGTTGTTTACCCCGTCACTTACGACCATTAAACAAAATAAACGTTTGATTGCCGAAACGGCCGCAACGTATTTATTGCAACTCATTGCCGATAATCCGCTTGAGAAAAAATTGTATAAAATTCCTGTTGTGCTCGTCCCCCGTCATTCCACATCCCGCGGATAAAATTTTGGTTTAATCCTGTAGATGAGGATGGCCGTAACGGTGAGGATAATTACGAACATCCAAACGGGAATAATGCCTTCAAGAACATTCAAAATTCCAATATAAAGCAAAACGTTTCCTACATAAAAGAGACCATAAATTACCGCAGCTTGAACCATATAGCGCGCAAATGAGCGGTGATTTTTTGTCCAACCAATTCGTAAAGGATACGTATAGACCAAGGGCATACTGATGACGAGTATATGTTTCCATGCGGGTTGGTTTTTTATCCAATCGAGTACGGACTGCGTCAGAGGATATCGGGTAATAAGCCAGCGTGAAAAGGGTAAAAACGTGTGATGAATGAGTCGATAAAAAAGGGCTAGGCCCAGCAGATGAAAACTGTATAAATAAAGAAAGGCAATCCCTGGGGATTGCCAATAGGTCGTTAAAAAGGTAAACATGAGTATCCCTGCAGGATTTTCAATCAAAGGATGAAGTATCGCAAAAAGGGCAAGTAAACATAACACCCAAAATGCAGGTAAGGTTTGAATCCATATTGTGAGGGTTTCCCACCAGGTTGGCATAGCCTAAGTATACGCCCATTCGCTTAACTTTATTTGACAAAAAAGGGCATCCAAGAATGAACGATAAAGTGATACACTTAACTCAATTGAGGTATCACTATGTTTAAATTTACAAAAAAAGAATGGGCGTATATCTTCTATGACTGGGCAGAATCTGCGTTCACGGTCGTGTTTGCTACGTTCATTTTTCCGGGACTTTATACATTTCTCTCCACCGATGGTGGTGGTAATCTGACCAACGATCAATCCTCGATTTTATATCAAGTGATCATCTCGGTCATTTCCATTTTAATTGCGATTATGTCGCCCGTTTTAGGAACATTGTCGGACTATAAAGGGACCAAAAATCGCTTCTTTAAACTGTTCTTTTATGTCGGAGTCGTTAGTAGTGCGATGATTCCTTTGTATCCTTTATTTCCATGGTGGGTCGTCCTTATCCCGTTTGCGATTTCGTATTTAGCGTATAACGCGACGAATGTGTTTTATGACTCGTTTATTGTCGATGTGACCACCGATGAACGCATGGACCGTGTCTCCACAACCGCCTATGCCTTTGGGTATTTGGGAGGATCTACGATTCCGCTCATTATTGGGGTCTTACTCATTACCTTTTTAGAAGGAACGTTACCGTTACAATTAACGTTTTTAATTACCACGATTTGGTGGGTCGTCTTCTCCATTCCCTTCTTAAAACGCGTGAAACAAGTGCACGGGATTGAACCCGAGTCACAACCATTAAGTAAATCCTTTGCCCGTATCGGGCAAACATTCAGAGAAGTGCAAAAGTATAAAAAGGTTTTCTTATTCCTCATTGCGTTCTTTCTTTATATCGATGGGGTGCATACGATTATTTCTCAAGCCGTTCCGTTTGCGGTCAATGCGATTCCTGAAGTGACCGGGGAAAATGTGAATAACGTGTTGTTACCGATCTTTATCATGATTCAATTAGCGGCTTTCGTCTTTGCCATCCTTTTCTCCTTACTTGCGAAAAAGTTTAAAACAGAACATTTACTCTTAGTGACCATTGGGATCTATGCATTTATTAGTCTGTTTGGTTTCTTTATCAATTCTGTCACCTTGTTCACCATTTTAGGGTTATTAGTGGCCGTTGCCCAGGGGGCGATTCAATCCTTATCCCGTTCCTACTTTGGTAAAATCATTCCCAAAGAAAAAGCGAATGAATTTTTTGGTCTATACACGATTTTTTCCCGAGTTGCCGCCTTTATGGGACCGGCGGTCATTGCCTTCGTCAGTGGGATTGTCTTAGCCATCAATCAAACGAGCCAAATTGAAAATGAACTCTTTCCTGGCGCGATGCGTTATGGGATTTTAGCGTTAATCGTTTTATTCTTCCTGGGTGGTATTCTCTTTAATCGTGCACGAAAATTACCGACCGATTATCTAGATCAGTAGTCATGCCTTCCTTACTCACCCATCAATGGTTTTCTCAACGGATCATTGATCAATACCAAACACGCTTCCCTTTTTTAAATGACCATGCTGCCATGGTGTATCTTGGAGCCCAGGGCCCAGATCCCTTCTTTTTCTATGGGCATGCACCGTTTCATTCGCGTAAAGATACGAAAGCGATCAATACCTTTGGTAGTTTTTTACACAATCACGCGCTCCCGCTTACGTTGGGCAAGTTACTGAATGCCTTTCATGCCCAACCGAATGAAGAAGCGGTTGCCGCGTACATCTTGGGGGCACTCACCCATTATGCGTTAGATTCCACGGTCCACCCTTATGTGTTTTATCGTTCCGGGTTTGATGAAAAAGGTCAATTAACAGGACGTTATGGCTATGATCACGCCCGACTCGAAGTGGCGATGGATGTGGCGCTCATTCAAGAAAAAGCATTGGATAAAAAGCAATATCAACCCTCCGTTACCTTGAGTTTTAAGCAAGTAGAGGTAGAAAAAGTGAGTCGGTTGTACGCGAGGGCCTACCCTGATTCATTAACGGAACGTGCTTTTTTTGACGCGAGTGAAGATATGAAAGCCAGCTATCAATTTTTATATGACGCGGGACCTTTACGTAAGATACTCGTTCGAATCATCTCCGGAAAATATGGGTTAGCCCATGCGCTTATCCATCCTCGTTCCATTTCGCCCCAATGGCAAAAGACGGTTTTAAATTCAACGCGGGTACCTTGGCAATTCCCAGAAACGGGAAAAGAAGTGTCTTTGACTTTTATGGAACTCGTAACCCAAGCAGAAGAAAAAATGGCCCATTTTATTCCGTTGGTTACGAACGCACCTACCCAAGAGGAACTAAGCGCGTGGACCGTCGATTACGATGGAAAAACGGTAGGTTCTCAACAACGCTATTTTCAAAGTTATTTTCGTTAACGCTTTCCGCGTATTCCAAGAAAAAAAGAGTATAATACACTCTTGTGAAAAACTTTATTCTGACCTTAAAACCAAAATACATCGCGATCTACGCGTTGGGTATTCTTACGTTAGGGATGGCGGTTGCCTTACTGAAACGCGGTAATTTGGGCGTCCCTCCGTGGGATACCTCGACGTTAAATCTCAAATCATTACTCGATTATTATAATATTTCCATCACCGTCGGACAGAGTTCACTCATTCATACGACGGGATTATTATTCATAACCTTTTTATTGAAACGTACCTGGAAGACGTTTTTAGCCTTAATTCCCATGGTGCTTGTTTCTTTAGCGATTGATGCCTTTGATTTATTTTTCTTTGCCTGGATTCCTTCGTATGATGCAATGCTTGGGATGCAAATTTTGCTTTTTACCCTCGGAACGTTATTAATGACCTTTGGGTTGGCCGCGATCATCATTTCGGGCTATCCTCCTAACATTTATGATGCCTTCCAGCTTGCGATTATGGATGTTTTTAAGATGAAATCGTTTACCATTGCCCGGTGGATTTTAGAATTTTCTGGTATCGGTTTAGGGATACTTTATGCCGTACTTGAACCGGGTGGAGGATTAGGAACGGTAACCTTTTTATCGATTGGATTAGCCGCTGTTTTTGGTACGATTATCAAACAATACATCAAAATGTTTAAAGCGCTTAAACTCATGAATCGAGACGTTTTATGAGAAAGAAAATCCAAGCCAAAATTCCCCACATGATCATTTATACCCTCGGGATGATGATCGCCGCATTGGGTATTTTTTTGATGAAGAATAGTGAATTGGGCCTGGGTCCTTGGGGGGTTGCAGCCTTAGAACTTCAAAACCTATTAGAACCCGTTTTTGGTTTCTTTACCTTTGGCATGGCGAGCGCGATTCATACGTACACGATGTTATTTTTAGTGCTCATCATTCAACGTAAATTAAAAACCACCTTTGTCATTTTTTCGATTTTCTTTTTAAACTTCTTGGTCGATGGCTTTGATTTAATCGTCTTTCCTACGTTTGATGTTCAAACTGTCTATGAAGGTATTGCTGTCCATAGCCTTGGTTTTTTTGGCTATGTCTTTGGTACGTCCTGGATTATCATTTCTGGTATTCCTGGCATGGTGCTTGAAGAATTTACCTTCGCAATCATGAAACTCTTTAAGGGAAAATCGTATTCCATGTATCGGATCGTCATTTCGTATGCTGCTTATGTACTTGCCATCCTTTATGGATGGATCTCGGGGACGAACGCGAGTAGTATTACTGTATTATCGTTTTTCCTGGGTGTTGCCTTTGGTCCTGCCATTAGCAATATGGTCAAAGCCTTACGACGAAGTCCGTGGCCGAAAAAATTTAAACTCATTCCTCACAATTAAAAACCTCAGGATGACCTGAGGTTTTTTCTTTATGCTTCGTAAACCAGCGTCTGAATAATGGTTTCTTGGGATAACGAGTAACTGACGATTTGACGATTGGATAAGGTGTGAATCACATCGTTAATCATCACCGCACGATCGACTTGGACGTAATCCACTTCGCTCGTAGGATGTTCGATTAGGATGGGATCAAGAATGGGTTCATCCGTGGTGAAATCAAAGCGGAAGAGGAAGTAAAGACTATGGTATTCATAGAAATACTCATAACTTCCCTCTTCGCGTGTTTCGTCATCAGCACCAGGTTCGCTTCCATCGTTTTGGCGATACCCTCCAGACCAGGCATTCACGGCAAATCCAAAGACGTTTTCTTCGGGTGAAACTAGAATCGCTTTATGGTTCCATAATGCTTCCGAGTAGGCAAAAGACCATGTCAAGTCTAAGTTATCGGGCAACGTTTGTTGAACATATTCACTAATATTGAGTGTTTGTAATTCACGGGCATCCTCACCGACATCATACGCGGTGATTTTCATGCCGCTCATCCAACCCGTTTCTTCATCCACGTTATAACCAATCCCAATGAGATGGTCATTCGACCACGGATGTTGATACGTATCAAAGCCGGGTAAAACAATTTCGGAACGGAAGGAAGGATTTAACGGATCACTTAAATCAATGATGTATAGGGGATCAATGCGTTCAAAGGTGACGATATAAGCGAGGGGTCCTTCAAAGCGAACCGAATAAATACGTTCCCCTGGTTTTCCTAAACCTTCTTCTAGCACCGCAATGGTATTAAAGGAACCTTCATCATTGTCTTCTAAAATATAAAGTCGATTGGTAATCGTGCGATTTTCATTGGACCAAATCCATGTATCGGTGTTCGTGTACGTATACGTTTCATTAGTCGTGGCAATGCGGAAATAACCATCAAATTCGTCTAAGGCGAATTGGTTAATCGCGGTGCCTAATAGATTGATGACGGCTTCAAATTCTAACGTCGCCTCCATGACATTTAAGGAAAATTTGGAGAGCGTTGTCGTTTGATAACTAGTCGTTTCATCCCAATGGTAATTTGATTGGGCAAGATAGAGCGAATCAAAATTCACATACACTTTTTTATAATCAGCGATGGCGCCTAAATACGCCGATGCTGAATACGTAATCGCCTCAGCATTCGCAAGCAGAGGAATACCTACAAGCGTGGTCATACCATATATGTAACTATTTTCGAAATAATACATATCTTCGTAGTCTAGATACACTTTGTCACCATCATTTTCGATGAAGTACGGACGAAGTTCAGCGGTTTGATCGTGGTAGTTATAATAGAAGTAGTTGTGGCCGACTAAGAATAATGTTTCTTGAAGGAGGTGGCCGTTCGTATCGAAGTTAGGAACAATACGGTGATCCATAAAGGCCGCATCGGTACGTAAACTATAGTCGATTTGATATGTATTACGGTTGATAAAGACCACCGATCCTGTTGGTTGCCAGAAAGGGAAATAATCACAGAAAACATCCTGACCTGCTTCATCGACTTCCACGCACCCTGCATAATTGGTTAAATCATAACGATACCCAATAACAACAAGATAGCGATCGGTTAGATACATGCTATCGGTGTAGATCGTATCGGTTTCTGTTTGTAGTTGAATCGAAGTCACTTCTGTGACCACATTACTTGTGCTCACGTTAAAAACCCGAATGGTCGAACTCCAAGGGGAAGCATAATAAATAAAGTTGCCATCGGTTTTGACGATATCCCCTTCTTGTACGCCTTGAACTTGGACGTTGGTATCGACAAACGAATTGGTATTCGATGATTCTGCAGTGGCGCCATCTTCGGCAACACCCGGTGTGAGGATTTCGTTAAAGTATCCTTTATTTTCAGACCCTTCATCAAGTAGGGCTTCAATCTCTTCTCGCGATTGAAGGGAACGAACGGAGGTTGGCAAGCGATCATCAATGGTAGGAATATGGGTTCCACAGCTCGCAAGCGTGATCAAGGTGAGCATAAATGGAGTCCAGGATGTTAATTTTTTCATAAGGTAAGACGTCCTTTCACTTATTAAGACAGAAAAAGGGTTGTTTTTTTCCACCTATCAATAGCATGCGCTTTATTGTAAAATATTAATATGGCAGTTGCAAACGTCAAAGTCGCTCGCTTATGTGCCTTTTGTAAGTTTTGGTATGATCCTACGAACCAGCATATTAAACCACGATCGCCGAAAGGTGGGTTTTGGGAATATGATCCAAAAGCAAAAGCACTTTGTCAGCGTTGGTCATTACCCAAAAGCGCCCATGCAAGTTGCCCCCATTTCGAAGCAAAAGTCTTTGTCCCCAAGTAATGTTCTCTATAGAAATGGTAAAGGAAAAGTAGAATGATTTATACGATTACTCTGAATCCTAGCGTCGATTATTATATGCAAAATTCCAAGGTAAAACTTGGCCAGCTCAATCGTACGCAAGGATGTCATATTGCCCCAGCGGGTAAAGGGATTAATGTCTCGGTGATGCTCAATATTTTAGGTGTGAAGTCAACCATTCTCGGTTTTTTTGGTGGCTTTACGGGGGACTATTTACTCGAGCAACTTCGTCGTTACTTACATATCCACTTAAAACCTACGCGTATTCAAGGCCAATCGCGCATCAATGTCAAACTCATTCATGATCAAGAAACGGAAATTAATGCGTCGGGTCCAGAAGTCTCTGGCAGTGAACTCAATAATTTACTCAATCAACTCAATTCGTTATCCCCCAAAGATCTTGTCGTTATTTCTGGATCCACGACAGCGAACGATAAAACAGGATTAATTGAACAAATCGTTAAATATTTGATTCAACGTAAAATTGAATTTGTCCTTGATGTCTCTGGTCCCGAGTTAAAGAAACTCATCAAATATGAACCGAAGATTATTAAACCCAATCTTCCTGAGTTTCAATATTTAGCAGATACCGATTTAGAAGATCCTAAGAAACTCGCTGTCTTGGCAAAAAAGGTTGCGGAAATTTCAAAAAATACCGTGTTATTATCCTTGGGTGCTCAAGGTGCGGTTCTCATCCATGAGCATAAAGCCTATGTTGTCGAAGCGCCGGATGTCCAGGTTAAACATACCATTGGAGCGGGCGATGCTTTACTTGCCGGGTATATGTATAAGTTTGATAAGACTTCCGATCCTAAATTAGCCTTAGCCTTTGCCACCGCATTGGCCGTAAAAAAAGTCGAAGGCAATGAAATTACCCAACTCCAAGACATTGAAACGTTAGCAGCGACCATTAAAGTTAAAGCCATCTAATTCATGAAACTAAACTATCAGCGTACGATCCTTATTGGTCTCGCGTTTCTGTCCATCCAGCTTTTTTGGGGTTTCTATGAAGCGGTCATTTCCAAAATGCTCGTGGATTCGTTTGGATTGAATCCCTTTTGGTCCAATTTTGTCATGACGTTTGATAATCTCATTGGGCTTATTTTATTACCGTTATTTGGGGCCCTTTCAGACAAATCAAAAAGTCGTTATGGTAAACGTACGCCCTTTATTACGATCGGCCTTTCGATTGCCGCATTTTTTGTGATTGGCGTGGCGCTCATTGATTTTTATCAACAAAGTGCTGTCGTGGATGCCGGCATTTTAAGTATTCTTCAAGATGGATCTAATTATTATTTCCAAACGGATGCATCCTTAATCGAACGCATTCAAGCCATTGCAAATGCCAATAACCGGGTGTTTACGATCCTCGGAGATAGCGTGATGTTTACCTCCAAACTCGATGCAAGTTTTGTGCGCTATACCCTGATTTTTGAATCCATTACCTCCATCAATCCCATCTTTCTGATTCTTTACATTGGTATTTTATTTGTCACCCTGATTTCCATGGCGTTTTATCGCACCCCTGCGGTGAGTTTAATGCCCGATGTTACGCCGAAACCGTTCCGCAGTTTAGCGAATGCGATCGTCAATTTAATGGGGGTTTTAGGGTATATCGTCGCGACGTTAATTATTTCCACCTTAACGCAAGAATTTACCTCGTATATTCCTTCTTTTGTCACCTTATCAATGGTGATGTTTGGGATTTTATTATTGTTTCGTTTTATCGTCAAAGAAGTCGCATGGGTCAAAGAAATGCATGCGTTTTCCTTAGAACATAACCTAGAAACCGCGGAAGAAATTGAAAACATTAAATCCGCCAAAGCGGAACCGTTGCCACAAAAGTATCGTCTTAGTTTTATGCTTATTATGGCAAGTGTCTTTTTATGGTTCTTCAGTTTTAATGCGGTGACGACCAAGTTTACCGATTATGCAAGTAACGTCTTAGAGTTAACCAACTACGTCTTACCCGTGACGGTCGCCAATATTGCTGCCTTAATTGGTTTTTTACCGTTAGCAAAACTTGCGGATAAGATGGGTCGACGAAAAACCGTCTTATTGGGTATTCTTATGTTATCAAGTGGTACGCTTGTGGGATCCTTTTTAACCGTTTCTTCGGCTTGGATCATTTATTTGATTATGCCGGTGGCAGGGCTAGGTTTTGCCGCGATTAATGTCAACTCCTATCCCATGATTGTGGAAATGTCTTCTGGGAGTAATATTGGGAAATATACTGGTTATTATTACACCGCCTCGATGGCGGCACAGATCTTTACCCCGCTTGCCTCGGGGGCACTAATGACCTTGTTAGGATTAAGGGTGTTATTCCCTTATGCAACGGTATTTGCCTTGTTATCCTTCTTCACCATGTATTTTGTCAAACATGGAGACACGGTCAAACAAGCCTAAAGAACAGGAAGAACCACCGATGAAAATTGGGGTACCCAAAGAAATTAAAAAGTTAGAATATCGTGTGGGTTTAACACCCATGCATGCCCGTCATTACATCCTCGCAGGTCATGAAGTGATGATTCAACGTGGGGCAGGGATTGGCTCGGGATTTTTAGACGAAGAATATGAAAAAGTTGGTTGTCAACTCGCGGATGATATCGCGACGATTTATCGTGAAAACGCGATGATTATTAAAGTGAAAGAACCGTTAGAAGAAGAATTTTCCCTTCTACAACCCGGACAAATTTTGTTTACCTTTTTACACCTTGCAGCAGCCAAGCCGCTCACCGAAGCATTGCTTTCTCGAAAAGTCATTGGGATTGCGTATGAAACCATTACCAATGCCTCCCATCAACTTCCTATCTTAAAACCGATGTCGGAAGTCGCGGGTCGTCTTGCCGTCCAAGAAGGAGCAAAATATTTAGAAAAACCGTTTGGGGGACGAGGGATTTTACTCGGGGGGATTACCCGTGTTGAACCCGGCCATGTCGTTGTCTTGGGGGCGAATGGGGCAGCAGGTTATAACGCTACTCAAATTGCCTTGGGCATGCAGGCGAAAGTCACCGCCCTCGATTTACGGTTTGATCACGTCGTGGATTTAATGAAAAAACATCCGAACACCTTAACAATGTTACCTTCGAATGAAGGTAATATCATCAATGCATTAAAAACCGCGGATTTAGTTATTTCTACTGTCCTTATTCCCGGAGATGCTGCCCCCAAACTCATTAAAAAATCGTACTTAAAAATGATGCAACCTGGCTCGGTCATTGTCGATGTTGCTATTGATCAAGGTGGCAGTACAGAAACAAGTCACGTAACCTATCATGATCAACCTGTCTATGAAATCGATGGGGTTCTCCATTATTGTGTCGCCAATATGCCTGGTGCCGTCCCTCGGACCTCGACGATTGGTCTCAACGAAGCGACGTTACCCTTTGGTTTAGCGATTGCCAATAAAGGGGTTATTCAAGCGCTTAAAGACGATGCGCATTTAGCGAATGGTCTCAATACGTATGATGGCTATTTAACATATCCTCCGCTAGCGACATTATTTAAAAAACCGCTGAAAGACGTGGCTTCGATTACGGAAGCACGTTAAGCATCGTTAAGGCACCGACGACACATTCATAACCTTTATTGGTTGTGTCCGGCAGACTACGCACTTCGGCTTGGTGTTCGTTTTCTGTGGTTAAGACCCCAAATAAAATGGGTTTTAACGTGTCAAGTCCGACTTGCATGATGCCTCGTGCGGTTTCATTACAAACATAATCATAATGGGTTGTATCTCCACGAATGACAACACCTAAGCAGATAACAGCATCGACCTCTTTTTTTAACGCATACGCTTTCGCGGTGATGGGTAATTCAAAGGCACCAGGAACCTTGACAATCGTGACATCGCTCAAGGGAATGCTGTGATCCTTGATGGCGGCCAAGGCACCATCGAGTAACCGTTGTGGATACGGTTGATTAAATTCCGACATAACAAGGACAAGTTTAGGCATAAGGATGCTCCTTTCGATAGGCGATGAGTTGTTCGATCGTGATCATCACACGATTTTTTTCATGGGCATAGCGTTGTAAATCAGGACGACGGGCCATCGTTCCATCCGCATTTAAAATTTCACAGATGACACCGACGGGTGTTAAACCCGCTAGGCGACATAAATCAATCACGGCTTCGGTATGCCCGGGACGAACTAACACCCCGTCAGGTTTACCAATAAGCGGAAAGATGTGTCCGGGTTTTTTGAAGGATTGGGCGCTCGCGTTGGCATCCGCAAGGCGAGTAATGGTGAACGCCCGTTCATGCGCCGAGATCCCTGTTCCCGTTTCGATCGCATCTACACTGACAGTAAAAGCGGTTTTTAACGGATCAGTCATCGGTTGAATCATTAAGGGTAAATTTAGTTCTTGGGCACGTTCGGGAAGAAGAGGAACACAAATAAGACCACCCCCTTCATGAATCATCGTATTGATGCTTGAAGCATTCGCAAATTGGGCGGCCATGACAAGATCGCCTTCATTTTCGCGATGGATGTCATCGACGACAACAATGATGTCGCCTTTTTTTAAAGCTTCAAGTGCTTGTTTAATGGTATGAAAACTCATCGGCGGGCTCCCATCCATTTTTCGATATATTTCCCCATGATATCGACTTCAATATTCACGCGATCACCCACCTTTTTTTGCATGAGTGTGGTTTGGGTTTTCGTGTGAGGAATAAGAGAAACTTCAAGAAGACCGACGTCTGCTTTCGTTAAGGTTAGAGAAATACCATCCAAGGCGACACTGCCTTTTTCAATCATGTAATTCGACCACTTGGGATCAAAGGAAAGCGTGACACGCGTCGCAATGCCTTCATCGATAAAGGAGACAATGGTACCCACGGTATCCACATGCCCTAAGACGTGGTGACCTCCGTTGCGTTGACCTTCGACTAAGGCACGTTCAAGATTGACGTCCATCCCTTTTTGCCATTGGGATAACGCGGTACGGTCAATGGTTTCTTGCATCACATCAACCTCAAAGGTCGACCATGATTTTTTCACGACGGTTAAACAAATACCATTCACGGCGATCGAATCACCAAGTTTGGTTTTCTTTAATGCTTTTTTTCCACGAATGACAAAACGGTATCCTTTGGGAACCGGAAGCATTTTTTCAATACGGCCTTTTTCTTCGATAATGCCTGAAAACATAATTAAAACCTCCCAAAGTACGCCGCGTTTAAGGCTTTATTTTTTTCACTTAACACACCGGTCGTCACGGCAATGCCGGCGGCCGATAATGCGGCCACTCCATCCCCGTCTTCAATGGGATTAGGATCAAGGGAGGCGATCACCACCCGTTTAACGTTCTTTTCAATGAGTAATTTGGTGCATGATGGATAAAGATCATCATGGGCACACGGTTCTAAGGTGACATACACGGTTGCCCCTTCCACCGAAAGGTTCGTATCTTTGAGGGCGTCATATTCAGCATGAAGTTGACCAAAACCACGATGGTACCCTTCTGCAAGAATGTGACCATCCTTGACATAGACGGCACCCACTTTGGGGTTGATTAACACGTCTTCATCCTTGGCTTGTGCCGCGAGCATGAAGGCGCGTTCCATAAAATAAGCATCATTTTTTTCCATAAAAAAACCCTGATTCTGCTTCAGGGTAATGAAACAAGAAAAAAGGTATCTTCTTCTATCCAGACTATACTGTCGCCACTTGAATTACACAAGTTCCTGCCTTACGGCTCGCGGGGTTGACCGCCGATTGGGAATTGCACCCGACCCTGAAGATAGCATTATTATAAAAGAAGCAGGGGGAAGGTTGAAGTCTTTTACCTTCACATTCGTGTTTTTAATTCAATTTGTGCGGAAATAAGGTATGATGAAGACAATGGAAAAATCGTTCAATTAGAGTGTTACATGATGAAAAAAATCCACACCGAATTACAAGCCTTTCTCGCGTTAGAAACCCATCGTCAAGATGAAGGTTTAGAACTCATCGCCTCCGAAAACTATACCTCCTATGCAGTTCGAGAACTGCAAGGATCGATTTTAACGAATAAATACGCTGAAGGCTTTCCTGGGAAACGTTATTACGGGGGTTGTGAAGAGGTCGATAAAATCGAACAACTTGCCATCGACTTAGCCAAACAAGTGTATGGTTGTCAGTTTGCCAATGTCCAACCGCACTCCGGGTCCTCCGCCAACTTTATTGTTTATAGTGCCCTCTTACAACCCGGGGACACCATCATGGCGCTAGGTCTTAATGAAGGGGGCCATTTAACCCATGGTTCCAGTGTGAATTTTTCCGGAAAACTGTACCGTTTTATTCATTACGGATTATTACCCAACGGGCGTCTTGATTATGAAGGTATGCATGCGCTTGCCTTGAAAGAAAAACCCAAACTCATTGTCGCGGGATTTTCAAGTTATCCTTATATCACTGATTACGTGAAATTCAAAGCGGCAGCCGATGCCGTGGGGGCGAAATTCCTCGTGGATATGGCCCACATCTCTGGTTTAGTGGCCGCGGGGGTTCACCCCTCCCCGTTTCCATATGCGGATATCGTTACGTCCACTACCCACAAAACTATTCGTGGTCCGCGGGGTGGGATGATCTTAACCAATGATGAAACACTGAGTAAAAAAATAAATTCTGCGACGTTCCCAGGAGCCCAAGGGGGACCGCTAGTTCATGTCATCGCTGGTAAAGCCCAAGCATTTGCCGAAGCTCTTGAACCAGACTTTAAAGAATATGCAAAGAATATTTTAAATAATACCAAAGCCTGCCAAGATGAATTTGCTCAATTGGGTGCGGTAGTTTCTGGAACAGAAACGCATCTTTTTTTAGTCGATACCAAACAAACCTTTGGTCTTAAAGGGGTCGAAGCGCAAGTTAAACTCGATGAAATTGGTGTGACCTTAAATAAAAATATGTTACCCAATGATACCGAAACGCCGCAATTAACATCGGGCGTACGCATTGGCTTAGCCGCTTTAACTACGCGGGGTATTACGGAAGAAGTTTCTCGCGATGTGGCTCGTCTTATCTATCGATATTTAAAAGGGGACATATCGAAAGAACTTGCCAAGGACATTGTTCGTCGCATTGTCAGTCAACTCATCCCCTTAGGGGACCTCTAAATGAAATTACCACGCTGGTTTAAGCTCACCATGTACGTCATGGCGGACTTTTTCGCTTTTTTCACGATTTGGTCCATTATTTTGTTGAATGATGGTCACTTTGAGCATGAATATCTCATCATTTTAGGAGCGGCCTTCATCCAATTAATTTTACTCGTGGCGTTCCGCGTCTATAAAATTATTACGATTCATTTTGGATTACTCGATGCGGTCCGACTATTCTGGTTTGCACTCATTTTTAACGGACTTTTTACCCTCGTATATGCATGGACTGGGCATGAGTTATCCTTACTTGAAATATTCTTTGCCCTTGGATCTTTACCATTTGTTTTAGTCGGATTACGAGCGTCACGCCGTATTCTTGCCTTATGGTTGCATGTTAAAGATAATCTCAAGAAAAAAGCAACGCGTACCTTAGTCATTGGCGCAGGATCAGCGGGCAAACTCATCATTGATGAAATGCGAACGAACATTAGTTTGAATGCCAAAGTTGTGGTTGTGGTCGATGATGACCATGAAAAAATCGGGCGTTCCTTTTTAGGAATTCCTGTCGTTGGACCGGTGGCGCAACTTAGTCAATGGATTCAACAATATAACATTCAGCAAGTAGTTATTGCGATTGGGAAAATTACACGGATGCGTTTGTTTGAAATACTACGATTGATGGAAAAAGCGAATGTAAAAATTCGCCGTTTACCGTTAATGGAAGAACTTGAAAAAGGTCAACAAATGAAGATGAAAGATGTCAGTGTCAACGAACTTTTAGGACGGGATGTCATTCCACTCATCAATGAAGAAATTGAAACTTTTATTCGGAATCAAGTCGTCTTAGTTACCGGAGCGGGAGGTTCGATTGGGAGTGAACTCGTTCGCCAAATTTTTACGTATGAACCCAAAGCATTAGTCTTGGTGGACTTGTATGAAAATGGGGTTTACGATGTCCAACAAGAACTTGTCAAATTGAACCGCCAACGGGAAAAACCTATTCCGGTGCATGTGCACATTGGTTCTACGTATAACTACGACCGAATGAATGTAATTTTTGAATCGTTTAAACCTAACCTTGTTTTCCATGCTGCCGCCTATAAACACGTCCCATTGATGGAAGATTCACCCCAAGAAGCGGTGCGAACCAACGTCTTAGGGACCTACAATATTGCGAAGCTTTCTGCGGAATGGAACGTGAAAAAAATGGTCCTCGTTTCCACGGATAAAGCGGTACGACCCACCAATGTCATGGGGGCAACGAAATATTACGCAGAAGCCATCATTCGCCATTTTTCGCAACATATCAAGAAAACATCCTACAGTGCTGTCCGTTTTGGCAATGTCTTAGCCAGTAATGGGAGTGTGATTCCTCTCTTTAAAAAACAAATTGAAACAGGGGGACCTGTTACCGTCACCCATAAAGAAATCACCCGTTACTTTATGACCATCCCTGAAGCAGTCGGCCTTATTTTACAATCCAGTGTTTATGCGACGGGTGGAGAAATCTTTGTCCTCGATATGGGGAAACCGGTGAAGATCATTGATTTAGCGGAAAAAATGATTCGCCAATCCGGTTATATTCCATATGAAGAAATTAATATTGAATTTACAGGATTACGTCCGGGAGAAAAAATGTATGAAGAGCTGTTACTCGATCCTCAAACCAATATTCGCACCCCGAATGAAAAAATCTTTATTGAACGAACAACCAAATTAACGTTTGACGCTGCCCGTTATGAGCGACTTGTCGCCCTTTCCTTGGCCAATGATGCTGATTTGGTGAAAGAACTCTTTGAGCAAATAAAACCATAAAGACCTTTATACTATAACTATGAATTTATTAGGAAAAAAAATATTAATCACCGGAGGAACAGGGTCTTTTGGTGAAGCTTTTTTACGGCATTGTTTACAGACCGACGTTAAAGAAATAAGAATTTTTTCACGCGATGAAAAAAAGCAACATGATTTACGCAAAAAAATAAGCGACAAACGTGTTCGTTATTTTTTGGGTGATATTCGTGATTCACAAAGTTTATTTGATGCGGTTTATGGTGTTCATTATATTTTTCATGCTGCGGCCTATAAACATGTTGTCTACATGGAGGAATTTCCTATTGAGGCGATTAAAACGAATGTAATTGGGACTGAAAATCTTATCCAAATTGCCATTCAATTACATATTGAAAAAATCATCTTTTTATCGACAGACAAAGCCGTTGAACCGATTAATGTCATGGGTACAACCAAAGCATTGATGGAAAAAGTTATTCTCTCCAAAGCAAAACACTATGCAAAGCCAGAGATGGTGATTGTCCGTTATGGTAACGTACTTGCTTCGCGAGGAAGCGTCATTCCCATGATGGTGGATGCGCTTAAAACGGGAAGAAAAATGATATTAAATGGTCAAAATACATCACGCTTTTTCATGACAATTCAAGAATCAATCCAACTTGTTGAAGAAGCATTACAGCGAGGCAAACACGGAGAAATTTGGATTCATAAAGCCCAAGCGACAACGTTAAAATCCCTCTATACTTTTTTGGCAAGGAAATTAAATAAATCAATTGCATTTGAAGAACGAATACTACCAACAAACGAAAAAGAACATGAAATTTTAATGACAACTCAAGAAGGCGCGTTTGCCATTGAAGAAAATAATTATTTCATTATTCCGAAGTTAGATTCGCATGTGAAACCTACAGGATTGAAAGCTTACACATCCATTGATCATTTAATGTCAGAAGAAAGTTTAAAGAATTTACTCGAGAAAGACGCCTTATTGAACGGTTTGTTATGAAAATCATCGTGACTGGGTCCACAGGATTTATTGGAAAAAATCTAGTTGATGCCTTACTTCACGAAGAAGGCCTTGAACTCTTTCTTGCCGATTCAAAAACATCGATAGAAACAATTGCATCTTGGGGGAAGTCCGCCACGATGCTCATTCATTTAGCAGGATATTCACGGACCCATGAAACGCACGATGTGTATCAAGAAAATCTTACCTTTACTCAACAACTTATAAAAGTTCTTCCCAAGCATTTAACGGTCCTTTTTACGTCGACGAACGCGATTGCTCGCCATCATCGTTATGTTGAAACAAAATATGCTGAAGAACAAGCTTTGTTACATCATTTTCAACACGTGCATATTTTTCGCTTAGATAATGTGTTTGGGAAATGGGCCAAACCTTTTTATAACTCGGTGATTGCAACATTTATTGTCGGCGAGATGCAGCAAATTCCGTATTCCTTATTTGATGAAGATCAACCGAAAAAATTCATTTATATCGATGATTTAGTCGAACGGTTTCTTGCGTGGATTCACCAACCTAACGACGGATTAACAATGGTGGAAGGAACGTATGAAAAAACACCGCGAGAAATCTTAAATTTGTTACGGATTATTAAAGACGATTGGCAATCACAAAGATTGCTCCCCTATCCGGATGCATTTCAACAACGCCTTGCGGTTACCTGGATGAGTTATGTACAGCCTGACCATGCGAAACATGCAATGATTCAACACAAAGATGATCGTGGTTCATTGATTGAAGTCAGTAAAGATCCTCGGTTTGGTCAATGGTCGATCAATGAAATTCAACCGCATCAATCCAAAGGCAACCATTATCATCGTATTCGTTTTGAAAAATTTATATTACTTCGTGGTCAAGTCACGTTGAAATGGCGTTATCCTTTTGAATCGTCCTGGCAAGAATTGGTGATGAAAGAACCGTTCCATATTATAGATATCCCACCGGGTGTCATTCATCAACTTACAAATGAGCAAACAGAACCTGCCACCTTATTAATGTGGTCCAGTATTGTTTATGATCCTTCATCATCCGATACTTATTTACCCCCACAATGATTAAAGTTCTCACCTTAGTCGGTACGCGACCCGAACTCATTCGTTTATCTGCTCTTATTTCCGCCATCGATCACGATAACGCGTTTGAGCACGTTTTCGTTCACACAGGACAAAACGCACAATCCTACTTAAAAGATACATTTTTTGAGGACTTGAACCTACGTCATCCCGATATCACATGGGAAGCAGGTTCCTTTATCGATCCCCTTCATCTTCAAACCATCGAGCATAAACTTATTGCTTTATGTCATCAATTTAAACCGAATTACTGTCTTGTTTTAGGGGATACTTACTCTGCAAAAGTAGCGCTCATCGTGCGAAAGCTAGGGGTTCGCCTTATTCATTTAGAAGCAGGTAATCGCTGTTATGATCCCCTTAGTCCTGAAGAAAAAAACCGAAAGCTCCTTGATCAACAGGCTGATATCAATGGGTGTTACTCCCACGAATCGTTACAGCACTTATTGGAAGAACAGTGTCTTCAATCTCATTTTGTTACGGGATCACCTCTTCGTGAAGTTTATCGTAAACTTGAAAAAAAGATGGAGACATCGACCATATTAGAAAAACTTGACCTTCAACCTCAAAGTTATTTTATTTGGTCCACGCATCGTGCGGAAAATGTGGATCACCCTGAGGTATTTCAACGCTTACTAAACACCCTGGAAAATCTTACAAAAACATATCCTTCCTTTCCGATTTGGGTGACGGGGCACCCCCGCTTTATCGACCGTCTCCACGCTAAGGAATGGAGTAAACCATCACAAATTAAATTGCATGAGCCTTTTCGCATTGTAGACTATCTTCGGTTAATGAAAGATTCCTTGTTTGTTTTATCGGATTCAGGAAGTTTGAATGAGGAAGCGGATATTGTTGGCTTTCATGGCATTAATTTACGTCAATCGCATGAACGAGATGAAGCGGAGAAATTCCCGATTACGACCTTGTCTCATTTTGATTGGGAGAGCATTCATCAAACCATACAAAAAAATAAGAATACACCACCTCTTAAAAATCGTGTAGAAGCTTATCAAGTGGTTGATTTTTCAAATCGTGTGATTCAATTTGTGAAGCGCCATTATCTTGAAATGAGAAGCTAACTGATTTATGATAATAATAACCCCCCTATAGGAGGGGGTATAAAACAATGACACAAAAACAAACCTTCTCTGTCAGTGGTATGACGTGTGCAGCTTGCCAAGCTTCGGTTCAAAAAGCCGTTGCCTCGGTTCCTGGCGTGGAAGCTGTTCAAGTGAATTTATTAACGAATTCAATGACCGTGACGTATACCCCCGGTCTAGAAAAAACCATTATTACCGAGGTTCAAGAAGCCGGTTATGATGCGGCTGTCAAAACAGAAACCTCTGCCGCCTCGTTACAACATCAAAAAAAGAAAACACGACGTTACATGCAACGTCGCTTGGTCATTTCTTTTGTCTTTTTAATCCCGTTAATGATCGTGTCGATGGGACCGATGCTTGGCTTAACCTTTCCGGAATGGTTCATGAATCCGTTTATCAACCTCACCTTACAATGGCTATTAACCTCCCCCATTTTGTGGTTTAATCGTCGGTATTTTACCGTCGGATTCAAACGACTTTTTCAACGAGATCCGAACATGGATTCCTTAGTCGCTTTAGGGACAGGAGCGGCTGTTATTTATGGTTTTTATATTAGTATGGTGGCCTGGCTTGGCCAATTAAATGGTGACATGATGCAGGCAATGTCGTACATGAATCAACTTTATTTAGAATCTGCAGGCACCATTTTAGCGTTGGTCACGTTAGGAAAATACTTAGAAGAAGTATCGAAACAAAAAACCTTGGGTGCTCTCGAAAAACTCATGGATTTAACTCCGAAAAAAGCCCTTAAACAGATCGATAACCAATGGTTTGAAGTTGATGTGAGTTCCTTATCGGTCGGTGATCTTGTTCGCGTCTTACCGGGAACCATTGTGCCACTAGACGGGGTGATTCGACGCGGTCAATCCTCTTTAAATCAAGCAGCGATTACGGGGGAATCGATTCCGGTAGAAAAAGCAGAAGGGGATAACGTCATTGGGGCCACCTTAAATCAATATGGTTCCATCGATGTTGAAATTACCCATACCGGCAGTGATACCACGTTGAGTAAAATTATTGCCCTGGTGGAAGAAGCGTCGCAATCCAAAGCCCCCTTAGCGAAATTAGCGGATACTGTTGCCGGTATCTTTGTTCCCATTGTGATGTGCATTGCCTTAAGTGCCTTTGGTTTATGGTTATTACTGGGTGAACCGCTTGCCTTCGCCTTACAAATCATGATTAGTATTTTAGTCATTTCTTGCCCGTGTGCCTTAGGATTAGCGACTCCGGTCGCCATGATGGTAGGAACCGGCAAAGGTGCCGAACTTGGCATTCTCATTAAATCCGCAGAAGCGGTTGAAAAACTTGCCACGGTTGATACTGTCGTTCTCGATAAAACGGGGACGATTACCCAAGGGACGCCTCGGGTTGAAACGATTGTTTGTGAAAAGGGTGTCGAAGAAACGTTCCTGCTTACGGTGGCGGCCTCCATTGAATCCCAATCCGAACACCCCCTTGCGAAAGCCATTGTTCACGCCGCAGCAGAAAGTAAACTATCGTTAAAAACCGTGGATGCCTTTGTCATGGTTCCAGGCGTTGGCGTGCGTGGTGTCGTTGATGGGACGACGTACCGTATGGGGAAAATCTCGTCTCTGGATGATCCCCGCTTGGCAACGTTCCTTGCGCAAGGTAAAACCATCATCCAAGCGTCGACCAAAGAAAAAATACTCGGATACTTTGTTTTATCCGATACGATTAAATCCACCTCCAAAGCGGCGATTCACGCTTTACATCAGTTAGGCTTAAAGGTCGTGATGTTAACAGGAGATTTAGCCCCTGTGGCGGCAAGTTTAGCCAAGGACATGACCATCGATGATGTGCATGCCAATGTCTTACCGGATCAAAAAGATGCCCATATCCAAGCCTTACAACAGCAAGGAAAAAAAGTGGTCATGGTCGGAGACGGCATTAATGATGCTCCGAGCTTGATGCGTGCGGATGTTGGACTTGCGATTGGTTCGGGTACCGATATTGCCATTGAATCCGCGGATATGGTGTTACTCCAATCGGATTTATTTCAAATCGTTCATGCAATCCGCCTTGCCAAAAAAGTCGTCATTAATATGAAAGTGAATTTATTTTGGGCGTTTATTTATAATGTCATCGCTATTCCTCTTGCGGCAGGAGTACTTTACCCTTTTACAGGATGGCTCTTATCTCCAATGATTGCCGCGGGTGCGATGGCGCTTTCTTCAATTTCAGTCGTGCTCAATGCACTTCGTCTTCGCAGTTTTTATCCGACTCGCTATAATGAAAGGAGGTAAAAATCATGGCCAAAAAACATACTGTCTCGATTCAAGGCATGCACTGCCAACATTGCATGATGAAAGTGAATCAATCGTTAGCTACCCTTCCTGGGGTCTCTAATATTAAGGTTGATCTTATGGAAGAAAATGCAACCTTTGATGCCGAACAAAACGTGGATGCCTCCCTCGTTGAACAAAAAATCAAAGCCGCAGGCTTCACCTTCTTAGGATTAAAATAATGGACGATTCGCTTCCTTTATCCCTTCGAAGTCAAGGTTATCCAGCCTCCCCGATTCGTAAACTTATACCTTATGCGAAAGCTGCTGAAGCGGCTGGGCATAAGGTTTTTTATTTAAACATTGGGGAACCGAATCATGATACGCCTGCCGCTTTTTTTCAACCCATTCATGCGTATCAAACCCCGCATTTACCGTATGCACCTTCCCAAGGTCATCCTGAATTGCTTATCGCGATTCAAGGATACTTTCAGCGGCTCGGCTATCCGTTAGAAAAACATCATCTTCAAGTCACGCAGGGAGCGACAGATGCTTTACTTTTTTCTCTCTTTACCATCGCGAATTCTGGGGATGATATTTTGACGTTTGAACCCTTTTATCCGAATTATTTAGCTTTTACCGCTCAACTAGGGTTGACGTTAGTGGGGATCCCCACAACGATGGAAAACGCCTATGCCTTACCTTCGCTAGAGGAGATGGAAACGTATCTGACACCGAAAACAAAGGCGATTTTGATTTCAAATCCAAGTAATCCCACCGGAAGAATTTATACGGAAGAAGAATTGAAGCGAATCGTCAATTTTGCAAAGAAACATCAATTGTGGATCATCAGTGATGAACTGTACCATACGTTAACGTTTGCAGGAAAAAAGGCAACCACCTTACTTGCCTACCAAAAAGTTTATCCAGCGATTGTGGTCATTGATTCCGTGTCAAAACGGTATGCAGCCTGTGGCGCGCGTATTGGTTGCTTAATCAATACCCATACCCCGTTCATGGAATGCATTTTTCAACTCGGACAATCGCGGTTGGGTGTCTCTTTACTCGATCAACTCGGCGCTGCTGCCCTTTATCGTTTAGAAAATCCTTCACTTGCGCATCTGCCAGCTTTGTATGAGGCACGACGAGATAAAGTGATTAATTTTCTTTCTGCGTATCCGTGGATTCATTATGTTAAACCTGAAGCGACCTTTTACCTCATGCTTTCCTTACCGATTCATGATAGTAATCATTTTTGTACCTGGTTGATTGAGCACATTCATTTGGATGGAGAACGCGTGCTCATCACCCCTGCCGAAAATTTATATGTCACCCCCGGAAAAGGAAAAAATGAAGTGCGCCTAGCCCTTGTTTTAGAAGAAGAACCCTTATTAAGAGCGATGAACATTCTTGTCTATGGATTACAACAGTATATGACATTGTTTGAACCACTCAATCCCTCACGTCCCGTCCACGAATAAACCTCATTCAAGGGGGAATCGTGTATAATTTGAAGGATGAAAACCACGACCTCCCGTCATGTTTTAATTGCCAATCGAAGAGCGTCCTTTGATTATTTTTTATCGGACTTTTTAGAAGTGGGTCTTGTTTTAACAGGGACCGAAATTAAAAGCTTACGCAAAGGCGGTGGATCGTTAAAAGATAGTTATGTCATTGTTCGTTCCAATGAACTGTTTTTACTCAATATGCACATCGCCCCATATGAACAAGGCACAATATTTAATCATGATCCATTACGGACGCGAAAATTACTCGCCCATCATCATGAAATCTTAAAACTTCACAAAGCCATTCAAGAAAAAGGGTTAACGATTGTTCCCACCCAACTGTATTTGAAGCATGGCCGCGCTAAGTTAGAAATTGCCATTGGTAAAGGGAAGAAAAATTACGATAAACGCGAGTCGATTAAAAACAAAGAAAATCAACGCAAACTCGATAAGGCGATTAAAGGTGATTTACGTGATTAAGACAATCGAAGATGTTTTTTCCTTTTTGCATGCACGGCAATCCAAAGCGTACACTCGTGTTCATTTTGATGCGTTTTTAAACAATTTTCCGTTGGCGTTCTCTCGTCCGGGTATTCATCTTACAGGCACGAACGGAAAAGGATCGACCGCGACCTTCATCGCCTCAATGCTTCAACAAGGGTATGGACGGGTTGGGTTATTCACAAGTCCTCCCATCACGCAGTTTCATGAGATGATTTCTATTTCTGGAAAAAGAATTCAAGATGCCTTTATTCTTCCTTTTTTTCAAACGTGGGCAGACCGCTTTGACCATTATCAACTTACGAATTTTGAAATGGTCACCCTTTTAGCGTTTGCCTACTTTGAAGTGAATAAGGTCGATATCGCTGTCATTGAAGTCGGGATGGGTGGAAAAATTGACGCGACGAATTGTTTTACGCCTATTTTAAGTATCATTACGAACATCAGCTTAGAACATACTGAATACTTAGGATCCACACTCGCGTCCATTGCCGCCCACAAAGCCGGGATTATCAAACCTCATGTTCCCGTGATGGTAGGTCCCTTACCCCAAGAAGCCTATGATGTGGTTCAAACGGTTGCCACGCAAAATCAATCCCCGATTGTTCCCTTACTTCCTTTTTCAGTTCAGACGAACGGAACTTGGAACGTGGGTCCCTATCAAGGCTTAACCACACAACTCAAGGGAGATTATCAAAAACACAATCTCACCTTAGCCGTGAGTGCCGTGCATGCCCTCCAAGCCCACTTCCCCTTATCTGAAACGGCGATTCGTCAAGGGTGTCTAGGTGCGATGATTCCCGGTAGGCTTGAAAAGATCATGGACTCACCGGTCATTTATGTCGATGGGGCTCACAATCCTGGAGCAATGCAAGCGCTTGTGCAAACATGGAAGACGGCGTTTCCACATACCGAACTCACCGTCTTATTCGCTTCCTTTACTGATAAGGCATTACACGCGACACTAGAACCATTAAAGACCTTAACAAATGATATTCATCTAACCACGTTTAATCACCCACGTGCCCGCATCCGAAAGGATTATGAGGGGGTTGATTTACCCTTTGTGGAGGACTCCTTTAAGTTCGTAAGCGATTGGATTCAACAATCCTCACCCTATCGTGTATTATTAATCACAGGTTCGCTCGCCTTTGTGGGTGTCATGCGAGCCTATATCACCACGGGGTTTTAGCATTATGCAACAAAAAATCATCCGTCAAATGACGTTATCCGCGATGTTTATCGCGATGGGTCTTATTTTTGATCGTTTATTAATGATTCCGCTTGGGGAAGTCAATCGCATTGCCTTTGGTTCCAGTGCGGTCGTTTTAGCGTCCCTTATTGTCGGACCGATTTATGGGATGATTGTCGGAGCGTTTGTCGATATTTTTGGATTCATGCTCAATTCGGTTGGAACGTATACTCCCTTTGTGACCTTTGGGTATATGGCCATGGGACTATTTCCTTGGTTACTTCATAAAGCCTTTGGAAAAGCATCCTTTACGAACTTATTTCAATCGGTGAGTTTAGGGTTTATTGCCTTACTCGTTGCCTACAGTGTCTGGTTTATTTATAGCCGAAGCGATTATGGGTTTACGTTAGGATTCAATGAGGATGGCTCACCGAATCGTCTTATCCTTGATCTTACAACGCCCTTATTCCGCGTCATCTTTCCGTTGGTGGCTTTAACCATTCTTGTCGGCTTTTCCTTATGGATGTTCCGTTTTCAAACACGCTTAAAACTTCCGGAAAATACCCGTTTTCCTTCCATCCAAACCATCACCTTTATCGTGCTTGTCTTAGAAGTACTTATCGGGATTATTTGGGGGGTTCAATGGCGCGTGTGGTATTTCCAAATTCCCCAAACGAGTGCGACGACCGCCGTATTTTATTTTAATCAAATCGCCTTCTTCATCGTTCGTTTCCCTGTCATTTCGATGATGGTGATTTACGGAATAAAGACTTACCTTCGTACGACAAACATTGTAAAATAGTTCTTAGATGGACTACTCACCGAAATTACTTATCTTTTCAATCGTTGTTTTTGTTTTGATTGTGATTTTATCGGTGGTTGTGGTTCTTTTATAAGGAATTTTAACCATGAATCCACGCTTACTCAAAAACCAAACGATTTATCAAGTCTATGTCCGAAATCATACCCCGGAAGGTACTTTTCAAGCACTCATTAACGATTTACCGCGCATTCAAGAACTGGGAGCTTCTATCCTTTATGTATTACCCATCCATCCGATTGGCAAAGAAGCCCGCAAGGGAACGTTGGGAAGTCCGTATTCCATTGTTGATTATTATGCGATTAATCCGGAATTAGGGACCTTGGATGATTTTAAAGCCTTGTTGAACGAAGCCCATCGCCTCGGATTAAAGGTGATGATGGATATCGTCTTTAACCATACGGCGCGGGATGCGAGATGGGTAAAAGAACATCCAGAATATTATTACTATAAAGAAGGCAAACTTGCGAACCGGATTGGGGATTGGTCGGATATTGCCGATTTAGATTTAACACGTGACGATGTGCGTAAGGCCTTACTTGATGTATTACGGTATTGGTCAAAAATGGGCCTTGATGCGTATCGCTGTGATGTGGCGCCCCTTCTTCCCATTGATTTTTGGGAAGAGGCGAAAAAAGAAGTCTCAACAATTAATCCAGAAACCATTTGGTTTTCCGAATCGGTCCACCCTCACTTCATTGAATATTTACGCGGGGAAGGTTTTTCAGCCCATAGTGATGCAGAAATGTATCGCGTTTTTGACATTCTTTATGATTATGATGTTCATGAATTTTTAAAACAATACTTGACCAATCAAGGTGAACTCAAAACGTATTTACGGATGGTGGAAGCGCAAGGGTATATTTATCCTGCCGATTATGTTAAAGCCCACTTTTTAGAAAACCACGATATCGAACGTATTCATGGATTGGTCAGTAATAAACTCATGTTACGCAATCTCACCGCATGGTCCTTTTTCCAAAACGGCATTGGCTTTGTGTATGCCGGTCAAGAAACGCTGAATAAAAACACCCCGAATTTATTTGACAAAGATACGATTGATTTAATGGTGAAAGATCTTGCACATTATCGGTTTATCCAACGTCTCATTGAACTTAAAAAATTACCGATGTTTGCCTCCGTTCGCAAATTTCAAATTAACGAACATCCCCTCCAAGCGAATTTGATTGAAGCGACCCTACATTCTCCTGACGGCAATGTCCATGGCATTTTCAATCTTTCGAAAGATGATCGTCCGATCTATGTAAGTTTAAAGGATGGATCATATGAAGATCTCCTTTCCGGAAAACCGGTCTTGGTCGAAAAAGGCATCTTACGCGTGAGCGAACCGCTCATGCTGAAATTGGAGTCGTAAGCATGCGCGTTCTTGTTACAGGGGGAGCGGGTTATATTGGCTCGCATACAGTAGTCGAATTATTAACCCAACATCATGAGGTTGTCATCATCGATGATTTATCGAATGCGAAAGAAGAAGTGCTCCGTCGCATTCAAACCATCTCTGGCAAATCCCCTATCTTTTATCGGGGACAAGTTCAAGATGAAGCGTTATTAACCTCGATTTTCAAAGCACATTCGTTGGATGCAGTCATTCACTTTGCGGGGTATAAAGCGGTCGGTGAATCGGTAGAAAAACCCCTCAAATATTTTGAAAATAACTTATTATCGACGATCGTCTTACTTCGTGTCATGGAACAATTTAATGTGAAAAAACTCGTTTTTTCCTCCTCAGCAACGGTGTATGGTACACCCACGAAAATGCCGCTGACAGAAGCTGATCCCATTGGGGGAACCACCAATCCGTATGGGGCAACCAAGTTTATGAATGAACTCATCATCAAAGATTACTGTGTGGCGCATCCTGAGATGGCAGCGACGATGTTACGTTATTTTAATCCGATTGGTGCCCATCCCACAGGGCTTATCGGGGAAGATCCGCAAGGCATTCCTAACAATCTTATGCCGTTTATTACGCAAGTCGCGATTGGAAAACGTCCCCATTTAAATGTATTTGGGAATGACTATCCTACCCGCGATGGCACTGGAGTTCGTGATTATATTCACGTGGTTGATCTTGCTTTAGGGCATGTGGCAAGTTTAGAAAAAATGCAACACGCATCAGGATATGTTGTCTATAACTTAGGGACCGGAAAAGGGACTTCTGTCCTTGAACTCGTTCATGCATTTGAAACGGCAAATCAGGTGAGCATTCCCTTACAAATTCAACCGCGTCGTAGCGGTGATATCGCAGAAAATTATGCCGATTGCACCAAATCCAATCGTGAGCTTGGCTGGGTTGCAACGCGGACCCTTGTGGATGCCTGTCGCGATAGTTGGAAATGGCAATCACAAAATCCTTCCGGTTACGATCATTCGTGACTTGCAAAACAATCTAATTTCATACAAATTAATGACTTTTTTTGCTAAACTATTTTTTGTAATTAAAGATGCGATACACGTCGTTTAAAAAAGCCTTACGTCCCTTTAAAGAGTTGTTTTTAGTTTCCTTTGTTTTAACCTCTGTTTTTATTGGTGGAAATGCACTTGTTGCCGGCGATGAATCAGCAGAATTATCCACAGGATTATCCAATTTTCTTGCCGATATTTCGGAAGCGATTTTACCGGAACGGGAACCGGAAGTGATTCCCGTACAATCCTTGAGTTTAGCCATGCCCAATACGAATATTTACATTGGAACCTCGAATCGCATTACCCCGACCGTAACGCCATCGAATGCCACGGATAAATCTTTGGTTTGGTCATCCGATAATACAGCGGTCATTGAAGTCACCTCCGGTGGCATCGCCGTGGCCCGTGATTTTGGCACGGCGCGAATTCATGTACAAACATCCAATGAAGCGGTTGCTGCTTTTATGGATCTAACGGTGATTGATTTTCCAGATGTCACGGATTTTGAAATGACTGCGTATGTGTTTGATGAACCCGTCACGGAAATTGATGTGGGAACATCCGCAAAATTGAAATTGAGTCAAGTAACTCCTACTCAAGCGAAAACGTCTGGAGTTACCTACCACAGTAGTGATCCTAACATTGCCACCATTAATGCGGATGGTGTAATCAATGGCATCGCTGCGGGTGACGTCCAAATCTATGCCAATTTTGGGCCGATTGAAAAATCTCTTACCCTTACGATCAATGAACCCCTTGTTCCTTCCATTCTTCCGGATACCTTAACGTTAGACGGTCCTTCCTTAGGGTATGTCGAACGTACGATTCAACTCCTCCCAAATTTTGGAGAGCAAGTTCCTACCGATACCCAAGTGACCTTCAAAAGTAGTAATACCCTCGTCGCAAGAGTGAATGAAACGGGTGTCGTTACGGGTGTCAACTTTTCCGGATTACTTGCAAAAACGGTCGTCATTACCGCGTACGCGAATAGTAACCCTTCCGTGATCACGAGTCGAGAAATTACCATTGAAAAAGTATTTCCTACCGCGGTTTCTTTACGTGTGAATGGAACCGTCGCTGCCGGAGAATCCTTAGCTATTATTCCCACCTTTACACCTGCCGATACATCCAATCGTCAATTGATGTGGATGAGTAGTAACGCCGAGATCGCCACGGTATCTTCTGCCGGGGATACAGGCCTCCTCGTTGGTAAATTTTCCGGAACCGTTACGATTACGGCGATTTCCGTCATGGATGATACGATTCAATCGTCCATCACGCTAGAGATTCTACCTGCCCCGTTGTTTTCCCCCGCGCAATGGGAAGCATTTTTAATGTTTATTCGTAAAGGTATCGGACATTTCACGTTAAATATGTTGAATGGGTTCCTTGGCTTTTTAACCTTTTACGCGTATGTGGATGAGAAAAAGAAGTATCGCGATGTCTTCCTTTCCTTTGCCGTTGGGGTGCCTTTATCGGCATTTTTTGAAAGTCTCCAATTCTTCGCGCCCGTTCGTACCCCTGCCTGGGAAGATGTTTTTTATAACACGTCTGGTTATGTCACAGCCCAACTGGTAATGGTAGTCTTCTTTACTTTGCTATCGTTATGGCATGGGCGGGCTAAGAAGAAACAACCTCAAACTTAAAAACCCTTGGAAAATCCAAGGGTTTTTTAATACGTAAGACGGATTGAATTAGGCGCGTTTGCCTAAGACCACGGTCGTGTTACCGGTAATCGCCATCGATGCAGAAATCGTAACATCACCATAACTATGGAAAAGGAGTTCATAACCTGAACCATCCAATGTAATCCCAGCGTTATTACCGTTATGAAGCACAATGACTTCTGCAAATGGTTCCGTGGTGTATGCACTCGGACGAATAATCTTATAGCCTAACGTCGAAGAGGCGAACGTATGGCCACCAAACGCGGTTAAATCGGAGTACACCGCGGCAATAATGTTCGCCGCAGGAATGCGGAAGAGCTGACTTTCTTGACGTAAGGCAAGCATGTCTTGGTACTTACTAAATTCGGTAAAGAATTCAGTTTTACGGTTCCATTTAATCGCATTGACACTATCCGGTGCGTTATACGAGTTATGGTTACGACTGCCATCGGCATTGATTTTTTCACGCATGAGTTCATCCCCGGCATGCATAAAGAAGATGCCTTGCGAGAACATCGGAATTGCCGACGCTTGGACGTTGACACGGGGAAGTTTTTCTTCGGAGACACCGGAAAGTAATAATTTATCAAAGAGGGCGTAGTTATCATGCGAAGCAACGTATTGAACCGCACGTTGAGGATCTAAACTCGATTTAAGTTTTCCTTTAAACGTCCCTTTCAAGGTTGAACCGGACGTACCGGATTGAACCCAACCGGTCCCGGTTGCCGAGAACACACTGCCTTTGACTGCATCACGCATGTCATCGGAGAAGTGACCGATGCCGGCAAAGTCGGCATTGGTGATGTTGTTGTAGTTGGCCATGACAGGGCTACCATACGTCTTCGTACCGCCCATCGCCCAACCTTCCCCATAAATGATGATGTCATTTTGGACACCTTCGGTGGTGGGGTCTTGGTCAAGGGTTAATAAGTTGTCACGAACGGCTTTCATCGACGGTAAGTCGTGTAATCCCATTAAGTCAAAGCGGAAACCCCCAAGTTTATATTCACGGGCAAGGAAATCCGTGGAATCCACCATAAACTTACGGAACATAAAGCGTTCGGAGGCGGTATCATTACCGACCCCTGAACCATTGGAGAAGTTTCCCGTAAAGTCATCATAACGGTAGTAATAGCCAGGCACTAAACGGTTAAAGTTTGAACCTTGGGCATCACCTAAGTGGTTATACACGACATCCATAATCGTTTTTATGCCGGCTTGATCAAAACCTTGCACCATTTGTTTGAATTCACGGACACGGGTGAGTGGGTCAAAGGGATCGGAACTATATTGTCCTTCAATGACGTTATAGTTGAGCGGATTATAACCCCAGTTGAATTCGTCTTTGGTTTCATCGTTATTGTGGTCAAAGACCGGGAGTAAGTGCACTGCATTCACACCGAGTTCTTTAATGTGGTCAAACCCGGTTTTAACCGTACGACCATTGGCCGTATACGTGGTTCCTTCTTCAATAAGTCCAAGGTATTTCCCGCGATTTTCTTCATTGCCTGTCCAGGTGGAATCCATCGTTAGGTCACGCACATGCAATTCATAAATCATTGCATCGGTGTTGGATTGCCATTTGTTGGAGGTATTCACGGTTTCCCAACCTTCGGGATTGGTTTGGTTTAAATCGCCAATCCAGGCGCGGCGTCCGTTGACCCCAGTCGCAAATGCATACGGATCAACGACTTCATAGCTCGCAATCGGATTGGTCACATAATACGTATAAAATTTACCTTCTAAATCACCGGTTAAGGTTTTGGACCAAACCCCTTTATCTCCGATCTCCATATCATAAGAGACATAGCTGTCATCGCCACGATTGCCATCGATGAATTCAGGAGTTCCATTTTCATAGATACGTAAGGCCATGGCTTTCGCCGTGGGAGACCATACTTTGAAGGTGGATTCGGTTTCAGAATAAATGAGTCCTAATGTCCCGGTGTAATCGTATTCCGCACCAAAGGCAGGATCGGAGAA
>Ga0222714_10000442_pt1 | contig 48031 bp, 43 predicted proteins | sample C33_3DmetaG_FD_165048 | JGI IMG/M metagenome (GOLD analysis project Ga0222714, IMG submission 165048) | Estuarine water microbial communities from San Francisco Bay, California, United States - C33_3D | ecosystem: Environmental > Aquatic > Marine > Unclassified | place: USA: California... | reverse complement strand
CCGACGATGCTGCGGCTGCGGCTGTGCACGCCTGCCTGTACACGCGGCGCTCTCCATAGTATACTCCATATATATCCTATATATATATAGAGAGAGAAATATCGCCGCGGAGCGCGCACCCACCGATCGATCGATCGATCGCGCGCGCGAGTGCGATGTGCGAGTCGCGCGGGAGATTGCGATGGGCGATGCGCGGTGGGTGGGGGTGCTTTATGTATATTATATAGGCATATGAGTGATAGAGTACGTCGTGTATATGTATAGAGAGAGATATAGGATACCATATGGACGTTCGGTCGGTCGGTCGGTCGGTCGGTCGGTCGGTCGGTCGTCGAGGATGGCGGTTGACGTGCCCGCGCGGACGACGCGTCGTCGTCGTCGCGGCGGCGCGGCGGCGCGTCGGTCGGGGGACGTGCGCGAGTCGCGCGCGACTACGATCGGCGAGCGTCGACGCGCGCGACGTGGGCGTCGGCGAGGACGCGGGCGGCGTCGCGCCACGCGGCGTCGTCGGCGCGCCTGGCGAGCATGGCTTTGACGTGGCGCGGGAGAGCGCGACGGGCGGCGGCGGCCGAGGCGCGCGACGCGCGGCGTCGATCGGAACCGGGCGCCGCGGAGGCTTCCAAGGCGTCGGACGCGAGGTGCGCCGCCATGGCGTAGACGTCGAACGCGCGTCTGCGGCTGCGATGGACGATGAGTAAGGAGGAGAACAAGGCGTCGCGGGACGGCGCCGAGGGTTTGGGCTCGGCGTGTTCGACGAGCAGATAGTCCCGAGCCTCGCGCAGGGCTTTGATTTCCACCTCGCGCTTGAGGGCGACGATGTCGGGGGAGTCGACGTTTTGTGTCGTGGCGGCGGCGTCGCGCCGAGACGACGATGGAGATGGATGGCGAGTTCTCGCGTCTTTGTGTTCGTCCTCATTGTCGCCGTCGTCCTCATTGTCGCCGTCGTCCTCATTGTCGCCGTAAAGCATATCATCCAACGCCTCGTCGTCGCCTTGGCCGCCGTAGACGTCTTCGTCGCGGTTCCAAATCGCGTCGTCGCGGATGACTTCTTCTCGTTCAGCCTCGATGAGCGCCGCCTTTAACTTTGGCTCGTTCTCCGTGAAGTGCGCACGAGCGACGTCAAGTATCTTGTCAAACGCCGCGTACATGTACGTCGTAGTTTGCGCAAAGCGTATGAAAATTTCCTGCCCGCGAATCGGGACATCCATGGGCACCTTGCGCACCACGCGAATGAAATCATCCAAATCCACACGGAACATGTCGTTACTCGAGCCATCGGGTTCGGTGTTGTCTTCAACCGCAAATCCGTATCGCATGAACAAGTCCAAGTTACTTTTGGCGCCGTAAGAGATGTGCAAGTAGTCTCCGGCGTTGAAGTTTCGCAGCGCCCGCACGACAACCTTGCCGTTGCCGTTTTGTCCACCCGTGGTGACGTATTCAACTTCTCTCGGTCGCTTATGATTGGCGAAATCCAAATGCGGCGCTAAAAAGGTGCCAACAAAGTCTTTGCGCTTGAGCATATCCATCCATGGATCACCTGATACTGGATTCGGTGATTGAAACGCTCGCGTCATGACGACGCCGTACCCCCATAAAAACTCTTCGCGCGTCATGTACGTGCGTTCAAACGTGAAGCGGTTGCCCGAACTTTCAGATCTAAACGCCACTTTGGACACAATGTGGCGGAACGTCAATTCCGTCAAGCGCTCTGCGTGACGTCGTTCAGCAATCATCCACCGTAAATCAACATCCGAAAGCAGTTTGCCCGCGTGCGCGCGTTCGCACTCGACGTAGCCAAAAAATTGCACGAATTCGCGCAACGGAATGAATAAGGGAACATCCCTTCTAAAGTCTTCAAGCGTAGGTAGGGCGCTGATATAGTTGTGCCACTTTGATGTGTTGCCTTTCCGCCGCTCGAGCACCAAGAAACAACTCAACACCATCTCATCTAGCGGTAAATGTATCGGCTCCACCGTCGGGTTCACGACGAACCCCGAGCCGACAAAGTCGCTCTCGCGCGCCCACGGGGCGTAGTCCGCAATCACACCGTTTCGCTGCCACTCCCTGAGCTGTTCCCTATCTATCAACGTCCGCATCCGCGACGATGTTTGTAACAAAAGCCAATACCTGAGCAGTTCCGTCAATGATTTATCCCTCGCACACTGCTGCGCCGTAATCAAGTGCGCGGGACCGTCGAGCTCCATGATTGTCGTCCCCACCTCGATATCCTCCGTACATCGCAACCCGCGACAGGTGGTACCAAACACCCCTCCTCGCGTCACCGCCGACGTGGACGGAACGTTCGACTCAAACGCCACCTCAGTCAAACTCCGCGGCACCTCAAACGCATCCGCGACGTACGCCTCGACGAGCTCATCCTCGCTCGCATCCTTTTCACCCACTTCCGACGCCCTCACCTCGCGCCCATCGCCCTCGCGCCCACGCTCTCGCGCGTGCGCGCTTATAACCGTGTTCCCACGCCCATCACCACCGTCAGCGCTCGCCGGCGACGCCGCGCGCGCGCTCCCACGCCACGCGAACGCCGACGACGCGCTCGTTCCGCCGTGACTCGACGATGTCGTCGTCATCGTCGTCAACCGCCCCGCCGACGCCGACGCCGACGCCTTGGGCGCACCGCCGCCGCTCGACGACGCACCGCCATCGTCGCCGTCGGCGCCGCGCTTGCGCTTGCGCGCGAACAGCGCGGAGAACGCCGCGCGCATGATGGGACGCGACGCGTCGCCGTGTGCCGCGCCGCGAGGTTCCGCGGAACGTCCCGCGATCGATGCGCGTCGTTCCTCGATCGGCACCGCGCGTCGATGGAGGCGGACATCGATCGCGAACGCATCGGTTTCGGAACATTCCGACTCGATCGATGTGTGTTTCGTAGTGGACGCGATGGATGACTATATGCGCTCGAGTTCTTGTCTACATATAGGGGTTCAACGCACACAGTACGTAAGGTCTCGCGTCCGCGCCAGAGCATGCCTCGGCGGCTCCTTCGCGCGAGCGACGCCAAGGCGATCGTCGTCGCCGCCGCGTGCGTGCCCGCGTGCACGTTTGCGTATAAGATGTACGTGGATTACAACGCGCCGTATGGATCGGTGGCGACGCGCGAACGCGCGGGCGAGACGACGAAGACGCGAGGGTGATTGATTGATTTGTCTGCGTGCTCGCCGGGACGATGACGTACGTGTTTCGTCGCGCGGTGACGGTGGCGGGCGCGTGTGCGACCGCGGCGGTGGCGGTGGATACGGTACGGGGTGATGGTGACGTCGCGCGCGTCGCGCGAGGTGGTGCGCGCGCGGCGTATGCCGCGGTGACGGTGGCGCGCGCGGTGGTCGACTACAAGACGACGTCGAGCGAGGCGATGGACGCGGCGCACGAACGGTGCGCGGTGCGTTTGCACGCGATGTGTACCGCGAATGGTGGGTTGTATGTCAAGGCTGGACAGTTTATATCCACTGCGGGCGGCGTACCGTTGGCGTACGTGAGAGAGTTGTCAAAGTTACAGGATGAAGTGGCGCCGGCGGATTCGCGGGCGGTGCTCGCCGTCGTTCGGGAGGAATTCGGGGGCGTGGACGCCGATGATTTGTTCGAAACGTTCGATCCTGAACCCATGGCTGCGGCGTCGCTGGCGCAGGTGCACCGGGCGGTGTTGAAAGGCTCTGGGCGCGAGGTGGCGGTGAAGATTCAACGCCCAGGACTCGAGCAGACGATTGAAAGCGACATTAGCACAATGGCGAGTCTGGTATTTTTCACAAAGTTGGCGTTTCCATCGTTTGATTTCGGGTTCATGGTGGATGAATTTAGAAGCCGTTTAGAAAAGGAGATTGATTTTGAAGCCGAGGGACGTAACTGCGAGCGAATGAAGCGAGCATTCGCGGACGACGAGCGCATCGACGCGCCCTCGGTGGAGTGGAACGTGACGCGAAAACGCGTCTTGACGATGGAATTCGTACGCGGATCGAAAGTCACTGACATTGCTTCGATGCACAAGTTGGGTCTAGACCCGAAACAAGCTGCGCTTGCACTCAGTGACGCGTTCGCGAGAATGCTCCTCGTACATTCGTTCGTGCACGGAGATCCCCACCCAGGAAATGTCCTCGTGAGAGAGCACCCTACGCGCCGCGGAGAGACGCAAGTTGTGCTCCTCGACCACGGGTTATACAGCGAGCTCGATGAAAGTGCGCGCATCGCGATGAGTAACTTGTGGGTCGCGATTGCCGTGGGAGACGGAGATCGAGCAGTCGCCGCCGCAAAGCGTTTGCGCGTGCCTGATGAATTTACCTGGCTCATGCCGCTCGCGCTGGCGCGTAAAACCACTGACGGCAGAGATGTCGATAGAAAACAACTAGAACAGCAGTGGGCAGACAATAAATCAAAAGGTGGTGTTGGACGTCCTGGTATTGGCGAAGCGAGCTTGATTGGCAACAACATGCCAAAAGAAATGATTATTGTGTTGCGAGCCAACGCCCTCGTCCGCAACGTCATCAAGGCGCTCGGGAACTCACACGCTGGAAACATTAGCTTGTTAGAAGCCAAGCGTCAGTGGAGCAACGTCCGGTACGCTATATTGGGACTATGCATCTCTCGTGGCCTCGGAGACTCCACGATTCGTACCGTGTCGCTCGGCTGTCGCGTCAAGTGGCGACTAAGAACCGTCGTCGTCGGAGCTCGCGCGACGCTCTCAGCGTTTCGCCGAGCGTTCCATCGCGCTAAACCTATAGATATAGGCTCAAAGTAGTTTATTACCATGCAACGCGGCTCGTCGTTGCATGTCTTGTATTCTTTATTCTTTGTTTTTCCATTTCATCATCGACTACGCGCTCGTTAACCACCTCGCGTAATCGTAGAAAGCGCTCCTCACAACAGCGCTCAAGCACGCGGGATGTCGTACGCGTACTTGTTCAAGTACATCATCATCGGCGATACGGGTACGTGTATCAACGCGCTCGCGCATCGCGCACTCGCGCCGACCGTCGTGGTTGGCGTCGCCTGCGTCGAACGCGTGTCTCGTGGCACAGTCACTCACACCAGCTCACGTATTTTTACCCGCACACAGGCGTCGGCAAGTCATGCTTACTCCTTCAGTTCACCGATAAGCGTTTCCAGCACGTCCACGACTTGACTATCGGCGTCGAGTTCGGCTCGCGCATGGTTCCCGTGGTGAACAAACAGGTCAAGTTGCAGATCTGGGATACGGTGCGTTGTCGTCAAAGACGCGCGCGACTTGTACTTTGCATCACGCGCGCGCAACGATTGACGGATGATAATGTATGCATACTGACGGCTGGGACGCATCATCGCATATATAGGCTGGGCAAGAAAGCTTCCGAAGTATCACGAGAAGCTACTATCGAGGCGCGGCTGGCGCGCTCTTGGTGTACGACGTGACGCGCCGCGAAACTTTTGATAATCTTTCGTCGTGGCTCGAAGATTGCCGCGCACACGCCAATCCGAACATGGTCATTATGCTCGTAGCGAATAAGGCGGATGTGACCCATCGTAGGGCGGTGTCGGTAGAAGAGGGCGAGATGTTTGCACGCGAAAACGGTTTACTCTTCGTCGAGGCGAGCGCCAAGACGGCGGTCAACGTCGACGAAGCATTCAACGCCACCGCGCGGGTGATCGCACAAAAGATAGAAGAAGGACAGTTGGATGTGAAGAACGAGACGAATGGCGTGAAACTAGGGTACGTGGCGGGCGGGAATCAAAGCGATACAATCGGTTTAGGAAGCGTCCCGCGACGCGCCGAGACGCAAGGCGGATGTTGCTAAAATATCCTCGTCACCATCGGCTATTAGAGCTACAACGTATACCATCATCACTTTTGTAACATACAGCAGCACGTGTTCACTATACTACTCTACTCGCGCATACGTCTGGAACAATTGAAAAATCGCGGCGGCGGCTCTCGACGTCGCCTCGAGTGACTCAAAACGACATTTCGCGACTCGCCGGAAAACATGGCGCACCGCTACGCTGCGGGCGATGAATCCCCGGTGACGCCGCAAAACGCACACATGCGTGACATACCATCGCCTTACGCAACGGCGGCGATGAAACTGCGCGATAACGACGAGAACGATGCTTCATTCACGCGCGGGGGGAACACCAGTAGCTCAAAGCCTCCTCCTCCTCTTTCAACGATGACGGCGGCGGATGCGGTGTCGCCCGTGCCAATGGATAGCATCTGGAACGTCGATCACGTCAGCGTGAAAACGTCCGCACTTTCGGGATCGGTTCGCGCGTTGAGCGACGTGAGTGGTTACCACAAACCGACGCCGACGAATATACCCGTCGCGTCTGGAGCTCCGGCTCAGACTGCACCGCCGACGTATGCGCCGAAAGGCGTCGATGAGCACTCATATTTACTCGGTCAAAACGATGCGCTTTTAGCCGCGTTCGAGGGCGCGTTACCGCAGCGGCAGCTCTTGGGAGCGTTACAATTGGCTTTGGCTGACGTGAGAGCGCACGTCGGTCGACTCGAGACGGCTCGAGACGGCGCGAACGAAAACGTTGCGCGTCTCGGCGCGCGCATCGGCACGCTCGGCGGACGATCTCGGGTATTGGAGAATAATATTCGCGATTTGACTGTGTCGACTTTACCGGCGATTGAGCGCCAGATTGGCGCGCTGCAAGCGCGAATGGACGTAGCCGAACGCCGGCGGTCGATGTCGTGGAGACAATTGCTCACCGAGGCGGCGAAGACAGCTTTTGTCGGTGTGTCAACGAAAGTGAGCGACGCTGAACGAGTAGCGGGTGCGTGTGCGAGGCAATTCTTATTCAACACCGACGGTTGTTTGACGAATGGCGAACGCGTGCTCGACGAGCGACGGAGCGCGCTCGAAAAGAATATCGGCGCTTTAATGTTCGTCGCCGTCACGGAGGCGATGTGCGCCGCGAACGCCGCCGCGAACGCCAAATTACCCGCGCGTTTCCATAACCGCGTCACGGCAACGTTTACAAAGGGTCTCGAAATATCCCGCGCCATCGTTTGGGCGTCGGTCTTTGTCCACGGGGCGTCGTCAATCAAAGACGAAACCGCCCGCGCGGCGTCGATGCTCATCGAGGCGTTCGGCGCGAGTCCGCGCGTCGCCAACGACGACATCAGCGATGACGCGGATGATACCACGCACGATATCGACGCCATCGTCGCGCCATAAACAACCATCACGCGCGTATCACGTGTACATTGCAATGTAATCGCAACCGCCGCATTCGGCGTCGCGGCGCCACATTCCATGACGCGCATCACACTCCTCTGCGCGCCCATCACACGTCACATCCACCGCGCGAGCCGATGCACATGAACCCACATTCCCCCGTCGCGTCTCCGCGCGTGCCCGAACAAGAGCACGAACACCGCGCGCCGGCGCACACGCCGCCGACGCCTCTTGCCATGTTGCATTTGAATTCAACACCGAATGCCGCGCTCAAGCGCGCGTGCGCGCCCCACGGAGACGCCGCGGCCGATAAAGAAAACGCACGCGACAATATTGACGCATGTGTGGCGGCAGCGGCGACGCCGACGACGGCGAAGCGGACAGCCTCGCGCGGTGTCGCGTTCGTGAGCGACGGTTTGTCTCGGCTCGACATCGACGATGTCGCCGCCACCGACGATATCGACGACGCCGGCGACGACGACGACGACAATGACGGCGCACGCGATGATGACTGCGATGAATTTACGCCGCGCGTGGTGCGTGGTGCCAGCGCGGTGTTGTATGATATTAAATTTGCGATTGAAAAGGATACGAAACCGTTGGCGGCTCGATTGGCCGAGATTCGTCGATCAAACGCGAGCGAGTTGCGTGAGATGTTTGCGCTCGCGTTCGGGAAGCCCACGAGCGGGAAGAACGTGGAGTGGTTGCGACGATGCTTACGCATGCGATTTCGAGCGATCGCGGCGCGCGCGGCTGGGGCGACGGTGAAATTTACGTCGACGAAGGCATCCGCGGCGTTTGTTGTCGTTCATAAGGACAAAGACAAAGACAAAGGCGCGAACGCGCCGCTCAAAGCGCGTAAGCGTAAGGCGATGCGTGATGATGACGATGACGGCATGGACGATAATGATGAAAACATGGTCAATGCCATGCGCGTTGGTTCGCTGGTCAAGCACACATGGCTCGCGTGCCCATTCGCGTCGAAGAATTCGTCGGCGCCGCGCTCGAGCGATCTTCCCGAGTGCGCAAACTGCCGCGCGTTGAGTTTGTTGTTCGAGCCCGACGTTCCGCTCATGCCGTGAAATGTGTTATATGATGACGATATGATGACGATATGATGACGATAGTGATGATGTTATGTACATGTCATATGCTCTTCTGAAATTAAATGCGGGGAACAAAACGTAAAAACGGCTATCGCGGGCGCCCACCTTTAGCAGCACGACGACTTGGCGTTCACAGAGCGTCCCTCACCCGGTCGAACAGTCGCCCCACGCGGACCAGCGTTCATTTGCGGCTGGCTCGCCATGCGGTTCTTAATCTCATTCGCCATCGTCATGAACGCTTGTTCGACGTTCGTGGCGTTCTTCGCCGACGTCTCTATGAATGGAATGCCAATCTCATCCGCAAACGCCTTCGCCGTAGCGTAATCCACAACCTTTTGACTCGTCAAATCGCTCTTATTCCCAACCAAAAGCTTGTTCACATTCTCATTCGCATACCGATCAATCTCATTCAACCATCCCTTCACCGCCTCGAAACTCTCCATATCCGTCACGTCGTACACCACGATGATCCCGTGCGCGCCGCGATAGTAACTCGACGTAATCGTTCGGAATCGTTCCTGCCCCGCCGTGTCCCAAATTTGCAACTTGATCGTCTTACCTTCAAGCTCAACCGTTCGAATCTTAAAATCCACGCCAATCGTAGAAATATACGTCCCAGTGTACGTATCGTCGGCGAAACGCAACAACAAGCACGACTTCCCCACGCCAGAGTCACCGATGAGCTGCGCGCGCGCGACCACGGCCACCACGCCGCACACCATTCGTCAGTCTTAAAACCACGCGCACACACGAATACAACGCCTACGCGCGCCTGAGCGCCCTCGACGGCGACGCGCCGGCGCGAACTCACGCGAACTCGCGCGCCACATCTAGATCTCAACGGACGACACGAACGCCGAATCCTCTCTCTCTCGTATTCGCGCGCGCATCGCGACGAGCGCATCGCGACGCACCAAGAGCTTGAACAGATAATCGTACTCGGGATTCATCGCGAGCGATGCCAGCGAACCGAACCGCGCGACGACGACGACGTGTGACGACCGAGTGCGTCCGCGCGCGGAATAATCTTGAGGCGCGTGCCGATTGGATCACGTATAAAACGGACCACACGGCGATGAGCTGTTTTTTTACGGCTCAAACGGCGGCGGCGGATCGTTTCGCCAGCCTCGGTGTCGCCGCCGGCGGCGCGGTCGGCAGTGCGCGACTCGATCGACGCACGCGCACATTCCGAGAGTATCGCACTCTCCACCACGTAGCGTCACCATCGTCACCGCGCGACGCGACGTGACGCGACGCGAGCGGTGAGCAGGAGGTGCGGTTGGAATTGACTTTTGTTTTGTGCGCGCGCGCGTGCGTCGGGAAGAACGATTTCTCTCGTCGCACAGGCGTCTATACGCGGGGGCGCGAACGTCGTCGGGTTCGGTGCGTCGTGTAAGGCGTCGTCGAACGCGGGTTGGGCGGTCGCGGGTCGTGGGAGCCGAGGTAGCGGTGGGAGCCGCGCGAGCCGTCGGCGGTGGGCGGCGATGACGGAGGCGATGGAAACGGGTGATTCCGCATCGAAGGCGTCGAAGGATATGGTTGTGACGAAACCAGCGGATATTGATGATGCGGATTTTGCAAATTATTTCTGTACGTATGGGTATTTGTACCATCAGAAGGATATGTTGGAGGACCAGAATCGTATGACGGCGTATCACAACGCGGTGCGGTTGAATCCGGATTCGTTCAAGGATAAAGTGGTGCTTGATGTGGGCACGGGATCCGGCGTGCTTGCAATGTGGGCGGCGCAAGCTGGGGCGAAAAAGGTCTATGCGGTCGAGGCGACGCATATGGCGGTGCAAGCGCGGAAGATTGTCGCCGCGAACGGCTTGAGCGACATCGTGGAGGTGTTTCAGTGCAAGGTGGAAGAGTTGGTGTTACCTGAAAAGGTGGATGTGATCATCAGTGAGTGGATGGGGTACTTTTTGCTTCGTGAGTCGATGTTCGATTCCGTGCTCAATGCGCGCGATAAGTGGATGAAACCGGGCGGCGCGATGTTTCCGTCGCACGCGAAGATGTATCTGAGCGCCATCAAGACGGCGAAGAGCAAACAAAAGCAACAAGAGCTTGATGAATCGTTAAACGTGTGGGATGACTTCGTGGCTAATACGCATGAAAACTATGGCATCGATTTGACGTGCATGAATAGTGAGTTTGAAGATGAGCAGAAAGAGCACTACTTGAACTCTTCGGCGTGGGTGGACATTCATCCGACGCAACTCTTGTGCGCCAAGCCGTTCACGTTGGCGAGCTTTGATCTCAACACGTGTACGATGGATGACATCGCCATGTTGCGCGACGTCGACTTCGAGCTCTCACTCTTCGAGCGCAATTCTGGAGCTTCTGGCGATGAAATGTGCGCGGGCGCGTTTGCCGGTTGGTTTGACGTCACATTCGCCGGTTCCAGTGAAAACCCATGCGAAAACGTTGTTGAACTCACCACCGCTCCCGACGCGAACGGTGCCACTCACTGGGGACAACAGGCGTTCTATATGTACCCCGAAATATCCCCTTCGCGAGGTTCGAAGATCAAGGGTAAGTTTGACATGCTTCGCCGTAAAGAGAACCAGCGCTTGTACAGCGTCCGCATGAACTGGAAGCAGTTGACAAAGGATGGGGTGGTTAACGAAGATATCGGTCAACGCGGTATTGTGTGGCACATAGAGTAAGTAGGGTATTTAACACACGCATTTTTCCAAGCAACACGCTTCAAAACACCGTCACACCACCGCGCGTTGTATCATACACTGCTCGTCTTCTCGCGTCCCGGCCGTCGCGTTGACCGCACACCTCGCCTCACTCGCGTCGTCACACGCGCGATATGCCATCTCTTGACGACGCAAAACTCGCGTTTAGCGAAGAGGACTACGACGAGGCGTTGCAAATTTGCGACGACGCGCTCGCGGCGACGCCACGCGACGCCGACGTGCTCGCATTTCGCTCTCAAGTCTTTCTCGTAACTGGTTTAATGCAAGAAGCCTTTGCGGACGCCGTAGATGCGGTGGCGATTGATAAGAACAACCCAGAGTATCTTCTACGACTCGGCATCGCCGCACACGAGATTGAAGCGTATAGCGAAGCGTACGAGGCGTTGGAGAGAGGACTGGAGTTGGAGGCGTCGACGACGCAGCGGCGAGCGCTGTTGACAAAGTGGCTCGATAAAGCGCGCGACGCCGTGGCGCGGTCTGAGGAGGCGAAAATGAAGGGACCCAGTAGTAGTAGCAACTCCACCGAGAGGTTCAAGCGCGCATGGTACCAATCGTCGACGCACGTGACGCTTGAGATTTTTGTCAAGAACGTCTCCGCCGACGCTTTAACTGTAGATTTCAACGATGCAGGTGACGTTTTACGCGTGACCATTGACGCGTTAACCGAGGGCGGTGAAGAAGCGAAAACGTACGATCCTTACGTGCTTGAGTTGAAGTTGTTTGGCGCGATTGATCGAGACCAAGGCTTGGTCAACGTCACGCCCACGAAGGTTGAAATACGCATGAAGAAGGCAGCACAGGTACAATGGGGAGATTTAGAACGTCGCGCAAGTGGTTTGTTGACGACATCCACCGTAGCGTCCGCCAGTGGCATTAGCAGCGGAGCGGCGCCTGGTAAGCGGTCGGCGAAGGATTGGGATTCCATCGAGGCGGCGTTAAAGGCTGAAGAAGAGGATGAAAAGCCCGAAGGCGATGCCGCCTTGAATGCATTGTTTCAAAAGATTTACATGAATGCCGATGATGATACGCGCCGCGCGATGAACAAATCCTTCCAAGAAAGCGCAGGGACAGTCTTGAGCACAGATTGGAAGGATGTCGGGGCGAAAACTGTCACTCCCGAGGCGCCGGATGGTTTGAAGGTGGAGAAATTGTAGTCGAGCGCGTGTAAAATGTTTAGCTAAAATCGATACACAAACACGCTAATTTAGAAGCAAATTGTGTCCAACATCACACCTAACGTTTGCACGATGTTATTGGACATCAACTCTTGCACGTTCGCCGCTAAGTGCTTCTTGGGGTCTCGGCGCCCAACATTTTTTACGATTAATTCTTGCGCCGTGAGCTTGTCCTCTTCAATCACAGCCTTTTCATACTTCGTCGCCAGATCCTTCAACTCCAACACAACTTTTTCGTTCTCGCTATCGTGCTCGTCAAACTTGTTCACCTTCAAGCCTGCGCTCCACTTAGACTTGTTCAAGTTTAAGAGCATTTTCTCCTCGAGCACCGACTTTGCGTAAGAGATACCGATGGAGTAATAGTGTCGATTCAGACCATGAATCAACGCGCTGATAGATGGCTTGTTCAAGTGCCCTAAATTCGAAGTAGTTTGCCTCGGCTCTTGTCCTAACATGATCGTTTGCGGATTGATCAATCGAAACGCGTCGATGACAACTTTCCCACGAACTGACTGCACCGGGTCGATCACGACCGCCACCAATCTCGGGTTCAGCTGCTCAAATGACTGCTGCGTGTTGATATCCACCCCAGACAGCCAGCACCCAAAACCCGGGTGAGAGTGATACCATCCCACAACCATTTCCTCGCGCCCGGTTTGTTTCAACATGTCCAACATTTTCGTTTGAAACACTGGATCGACGGCTTCGACGGAAACCCCGGTCCCGCTTTGTGGCATCGCGAACACATCAACCACGGTGACGGTGTATTCATCCACAAACTGTCCGAGCATAAGGCCCATGACCTCCATAGGAACACCAGCGCGACCTGTGTATCGTGTTGAAACGCGCGTGAGGGGTCAGATCTCCGTGACGACGCGCGCGCGTAATCAATCGCCTCGCACTCGACGCCCGTCGTTGCGCATCGCTAATCGACGCCCAGCAGTCGACGAAAGAGGCGACGCGTGCCACATCGACGCGCGCCTGCAGCGTTCACGACGATGCACGTACCGTGTTTCAACATTTTCAACAGCGCCAAGGAGCTGATGTATACTTGCTCGGCGGTGTCCACTTGGGGAGCGTCGCCAGCCGCGGCTGACGGCCCACCGGCACCGAGGCCGAATCGTGACATCCCAGGCATACCATTCATCGTGCGCGGGCGTTTGCGAAGGATGAAGCCACACGCGCGTGGGTGACTATGAGGCACGCGTGCGAACCGAGGTTCGGTCAAAAGGTAGTTGGGTCGCGTCCGAGTAAACGTATCATTGCAATGGTAAAGAGCTCGCGTACATGCGTCACGCTGACGTGGTCGTTTTCCCGAACGTGTCCGGGTGAACTTCATACGAATCGAATCTCCATCCGACGCGATGAGCGCTGGGTAACGTGATTCGACTTAAAATGTCTGTGGGCGTTATTACGCGAAGAGGAGACCCCGACAAATCGACGACAAACAAGTGGTGGATGCCAGAATTGCACAACGCCGCGAGAGCATCGATGAAATCGCTATCTTCATGGACGACGACGAGATGTTTCCGTTTGCGACGGCTGAGAAATTCTTCGACCGACCCTGTCAAGTTTTTCACATCGAACACGCACTCGCGAATGTCGCTAATGGACAAGACGTCGACAAGTTTCCCACGAGGTTCATCGATGATTCCCAACACGCTGCGTCCGGTGATGTGCATCGTCACAAACGCATCCAATGTTCGCGTCGTGGGCAACGTACATACGACGTCTGAATCTGGAAACACTCGGTGCTGCTTTTGAGCGCCGCAACCTAGAGAGGCGAGATTACGTCGCTTCAGCGCCTCATCGAATCCATCCGACTGCTCGTAAAGAAATTGCACGATATCCGACATGCTGATGAGACTCTCAATCACCATTTTCTCTTTCATGTCGTCATCTGGATCGGGCTTCATTTCGTACACGCACATGCGGTGGCACGCGTGCGCCTGTCTGGGCGCAATCATGTCGCCCGCCGTCACGATGTGCCGAAGGAAAGCCGATCGGACAACCTCCAAAAGATCAGTATCGCGCGCCGTGACGCGATTCGCCATGCGACCATCCTCGTCACTGTACGTGTTGGCGCGACTTTCGCGAAGCGTACGAGACATAGCGTTCGTTACAGCGGTAGAAACGTCGTCGTTCGTAATCGATTCCAGCCACGCTCGAATCGCCGTGTCGAGCGCGATTTCCCGCTCCTCCATACCTTCGCCGACGAGACGCTCCGAAGACGTTACCGTTCGAACGTGCCGCGCGAGAACACCCCACGCAGAGTGTACGTGTGGCATACCGCTTAAGCACGCGGTTTCGCGAATGATTTCGGCATCGGGCGGCGCCACGGCGAGCACTTCTCCCACGATGTCATTCAGACAATCTGAAAGCGAATGCCAACCGACGAATCGCTTAGCCGAACCCTTCGTTTCGAGCACGGGTGCGGAAGAAATGTTGAAATCTCGCATTCGAATGAGCACTTGTTCGAGCGTCATGGTTTCATCAAACATTAGCGGCGCGTTCGATTCGCTCTCGTCGTACGAAGCCAAGTAATCGTCCAACGTGACGCTTTGTAACACGTTGCGCACGCTCTCAAAGCTTTTAAACACATCTCGGTGAAACTTTTCCACGGGCGTGTCGTTCATCAGCGGTGTTCTTCCGAGAGTGTCTTCGAGGAGTCTTTTTTGTCGGTCGAGTTCGAGTTCTTGACCCAGTCGCGAAGTCGTCATGCGAGCGTCGCGAAATGAAGCGTCGGCCAACGTCGACGCATCGACAAATAATAATCTAAAACATCAACAATTAAAACCCGCCGACTTGGGCGCACAACCCACTCGCTAACTTGGCTTCTTCGATAGCCCTATCTCGTTCGCTCTTGACCAACTCGTAGAGTTTATTCTTGAGCTCGAGCTCCTGTTGTAACACTTGCACCGTTTGGTCGCTCTTTTGCAACTCGTTTGCCTTGCTTTGCAATTCGTACTCCTTGGCGAGCAACTCTTCGCGCAAACCTTGGAGCTCTTTCAAACGCCCTTTACCGCGATCGGATTTCTTCCCGGCGTCGGCGTCCACGGGCGTCGCCTCGACAGCCTTCATCGTCGATACCGCCGCGTTGGTCTCGCTCGCGCCTTCGCCCTCAACCTTCGCCTGCGTCGGCTGAGCTCCACCGTCGAGCGTCATCTCCACGTCCACCGCGCGCGCCACCGCGTCACCAACCGCACCCGCAGCCACACCGTCGGCGAACGCCGCACCACTGACCGCGAGCGACGCCACGAACGCCACGAACCCCGCGCGCGCGGTTGTTGACACAGTTGACGCGGACGACGCGTCGGCATCCAAAAACACCAACCGTTCGCCCGCGCGGCGTCCATCGCGCGCACCCGCGCGCGAATCACCCGCGCAAAATACGCGCACATCTCCTTCGACGCCGCACGCGTCGCCGTCGCCGTCGCGCGCGCGCGTCCGCGTCGTCATTCCCTGAGCCGTGGTGCGATGCCCACGTGGTCGCGCCCCGTCACGCGTCGCGCGCGTTCGCATCGCGTTCGCGCGCGATCGCGCCCCGCGCGCGTGTGCGGACGACGCATCGGTTTTCTGTGTACACGTTCGCATCGCGCGCGCGGCGCGGCGCGAGTCGCGGCGAGGTGTGGCGACGAATCGGCGTCGCGAAATCCACTCGAGCACCTGGGGCTGCGTTCCGAGCGCGTGACATTGCGCAGTTCCGACCCGCACACCGCCGCGCGCGCCGCGCAACGCCCGCGATGCGCCGTCGACAAGGGAACGAAGGGCCGTACTACGCTCCCGGGCCGGCCCCGAGCGCGTACGATGGCGCGTACGCGCCGCAACGTCCGGCGCAAGCGCCGAATCTCATGCCGTTCGATGACAGCGCCAAGCGAAAACAACGCTCGGGGGCGTCGGGGCGCGGCATCGTGCGCGCGTTTTTGAGCGTCAATCCGTGGACGTATGTCAGCGTGCTGTGTGTGCTGTCGTTGTACACCCTGTACTGGGGTCGATCGCACATGGTGACGAAGAGAGGGGTGCGTAGGCAGCGCGAGGCGTTGCGAGAAGACGCGCGCGCGTGCGGCGCGCGGCTGTCGACGATCGAGAACGACATGTTCGTCAAGAATAAGGAATATGAAAGCGTTGTTCGCGAGCTTGATTCTTTGAAGAAGGACCACGAGGTGCGGTTGCATGAGTTGTATCAAGTGAAAGGGGAGGCGGAGGCGTTGCGGACGGAGACGGAGAGTTTGAAGAAGAGCGCCGAGGCGTCGACTATGAATAAGGCGTCGGATGTGCACGCAGAAGAAGCCAAAAAATTGCGAGCGGCGCTGAAGGAGGCTAAGTTCGAAATTGAAACGCTTCGGCATCATAAGGTTGGGTTGGAGCTCGATTTGCAGCGCGCCAAGCACGAGGCGTCGTTTACTCGCGAGCACATCAAAGAAGAAGTTTTGAAAGAGGATATCGAAGCCATTGAGAAGCTCATTGAAGTGGATATAAAAGCAGACGAGGCCAGAGAAGCGGCCGGAGATGGAGTAGAGATGGAGATGGATATTCAATACCCCAAGCAAGATGCGCGTTCTGCTGACATTGACATCGACATTGGCGAGAAGACTTCTGCGCACAGCACCGACATGGAAAAGACGCAGTACGACCACGCGAGGAAGATTGTGCACGAGGCGCACCCAGCGCACCCAGCGCACTAGACACATTTTTATTTACGACATTTCGCAACCAGAGTGCGCCAAAATTCGGATTCTAAGGAGTGTATTAGCAATTCTATATTTGTAACGACGACGTCGAAAAGCATGCGTCACGTGAGGTCGATGGATTCGACGTTGTCGTCGTCGATTACCTTTGCCCTGCTCATCTTCGCTCGTAGGGTCACTAAAAGCCCAAAATGATCGCTTGGTAGCACTGGAAGTTCGATATTCTGAGACTTCCCTCGGTTACTCACAGTTTTATGATACGTGACGCCCGGAATAGGTTGCTTACCAACCATTTCGATCGAGCGCACGTCGAAATCTCTAAGCTTGACAAAAGCGCGGTCGAGGCGCTTTTGCAAATAACCACGCAGCATATCGTTCGATTTCGCATCATATGTAAATCCAGCCTCACCAGGACGCTTTTCTAGCCACGCATCGCGCCAATCAACCGGCATCGGTACGTCGCCATCTTTGTCGTCCCAATTTGTATCGCCCATGAATACGGCGTTTGGATGTTTATTCATCACCGAGAAACATTCTTGAATCTGCACGCGGCGTTCGTTCGCGCTCGTGCGTGTGCTATTGATGTATGATTCGAGATGCGATGTACCCACGGCGAGATGTGCGCCACTGTGCGGATCTCGCATGTAGCTCGTCACGTCCAAGTACCGACCCATTTGGGAGTTGCGAAACACATACTTCTCTCGCTTCACCAGCTCACTCTTCACGTCTCGCTTGAACATCATCATACTAAAGTAATCTTGCAAATGCGGCGCAGGACCCATGATGTACTCATCGAACCACGGCTGGGCACGCAACACGCTCACGGTTTGCGGAGTGACTTCCTGCAGACACAACACGTGCGGGTCGCATTCGGTTATCACACGACCGAGCGCCTCTAATCGTGCCGACATCGCCACGTCCGCAAACCAAATGTTATATGTCAATAGACGAATATCACCACCACTCGTGCTCACGCTCACGGGTTCGTACGCCGCACGCGCGTCGACTTCGGCGTTCAAACGTCTCGCGCGAATTTTTGCGAGAGTATTCGGACTCGCCGCCGCGCCGCTCGGCGCCGTCGTAATCGCTCTCGCCATATCTCTGTGACGCACCGCATCGGCCTCGCTCGCGGGTGTGACGTCTATGCCTCGTCGTTTCATGCGTTCGGCGTGAAGACTGGCGAGAAGGCTATTCGTCACGGGCGCGCTCTGCGACGTCGTCGTCCCAGCTGTCTCCGTCGTGTTTGAACACGCATCGACTGCAATCTCTTCTTTCCTCGCGCGCTTGGCGTCGCGCGCGCTCGGTGACGTTGACGACATGATGACAGCGCAGCGGCCAAAAATATGTGCGCGCTTGGCGGTAAAAGCCGTGCGTAGTGCGCGCGAGCGAACGCTTCTAGAGGTGAGCAGGTGCGGAGCGCCGTCGCGCGCAACCGAGGACAGAACCGTGCCGTGGCCTGCAAAGGCGTACACGGCGCGAGCGATGGACACAGGTATGATTTTTTTGTGCGCGAAGGCGATCTCGCCGCGGTGCGCGTCGCGCGCGTCGAACACTAACGTTGTTTGCAGCGTCACTACGCTATTTCCATAGACTTTACAACATCATCTTGTTGTTCTTACAATTGCAGCGAAAAGTTTGAAAATGTACATAAATTCGCGTCGCTGTGCTATCAAACGCTAGCCACAATACGCGGCTAGTCAGAATCGCTTTCGGAGTCGCTACTCAAAAGAGGCGCTCGCGTTTGCGTGAAGTCGCCTCGTTCGGCATCCGTCTGTCTGCCTTCGTACGCCGCGAGACACTCTTCATCTGTCGCACGCCAGTACCACGGCAGACACCAACACCATAACATCTCACAAGTCGATCCCTCGCGTGACCAGCACGGTTCGGCGACGCCCTCGACCCATCCTCGTTGGAGCGCGTACACGTACGCGTAACCGAAGCAGGCGTACGCCAACGCGGTAGCGGCGACGGCGAGCGACATGAACTTTACCACCGCGCGCCCGCGGCCGCCTGGTGCAAATGTAGCCGGTGGTGGCGGCGGAGTCGGTGGCGCTGGCGGATTTGGCGGAGGATTTGGCGCCGGACTCGGCGGAGCCGGACTCGGCGGAGCCGGAGGACCGCTGGGCTCGACTGAGACCACCCCCAAAAAATCAATCTGCGTGGTCACGCGCGCGCGGCACGGCAACACCGCGTTCCTACATTTCACTCCGACCGTCACTTCGCTCCACACGACGTCTTTTGCCGGCGCACTCGCGCTTAGCGCGCACCGCTGACTGGTCTCTTTGACTTCGCAATAGTCGCTACTAAACGCACGCGTCAATTCTGCATTCTGCATCGTGATTCTCGTCGCGTACGCATCGCACCCAATCGCCGAACAACTCGCATCACCACCGAACGTCGTCGGTCCGAGCGCGCTCGCGTCGCTCGACACGTTAAAGCGCACCCGCGCGCCTTTGGGCGTCGTCGCGTCGCCAGACGCAAAGCTAAATTGCTGCACGCAGGACGCGCGCGCCGAGCACAGCGCGTCGCACGTCCACGACGCGTGACAGCGCGTCGCTGATCCGATCGTCGGGTTCGTTCCAGCGCACGTAAACGTCGGCGGCGCGCATTCCGACGCGTGCGCGCCCGTCGCGAGCGTGACGATGAGAATGGCGATTACGCCGGCGAGCGACGCTCGCGGCGTCGCCATGCGCACACGGCGTCGATTCTCGCGCGCGAAAGCGCGAGCCCCGGTTTCGGTGGCGAAAGTTTCGACGCCCGGCGTGCGCGCGCGCTCGAGCGGCGCGAGACAGGAGGGCGCAGGCGTCAGCTTGTGACGCACGCATGTCCTTTCTGACGCTGTCACCAGCCGCGGCGCGCGCATCGTGCGCGTCGCGCGCGTCGCGCGCGAGCACGAGCTCGCGCATAAACGTAGGCGTTCGTCGCAGCGCGCGCGTGCGCCCGAGTCGCGCGCGCGCGTCGCCCGAGTCGCGCGAAGACGGCGTGCTCGAGAGCAGCCTCTACGCGCTCGGGGAAAAGCTCGTCGGTGCGTGGCCGCAACAGGCGTGGTTTCGCCCAGCGCAAGTCGCGGTCGTGATTGGCATCGCGGGCGTCGTCGACGCGGGGTATTCGGGCGATTGGAGTCGCATCGGCGTCTTGACGCGCGAGCAGGAGGATGTGATTAAGAGCGTGGTCGCGTTCATATTCGTCGCGCACGTGGCGGTCGGCGCGTTAGCGGCGCGCGTGGCGCAAGAACGCGGGAACGATGCTCGCGCGGCGTTCGCACAGGCGTTCGCCTGTGGCTTTTTAGCGCTTGTTGACGTGTCCTACGGCACCAAGGAAGCAAAGGAGTAGATTTATTTGTTGTAACGTAGCCTCACAACGCGAAGCGAAGCGAAAGAAAGCATGTCTAACGAACAGAGTGCGGCGGCTCCGGCCACTGACGCAGCGCAAGCGACGACGACGACGACGGCGACGACGACGGCGGCGGCAGAACCGGCGGGAGCCACGAGCGCGCCCGCGGTGGTGACGACGGAGCTCATTCAAAAGTACCTCGACGAAAACCAACAATTGATCTTGGCCATCCTTGAAAACCAAAACGTCGGCAAACTCGTGGAGTGCGCAAAGTATCAGACAAAGCTACAAGAGAACTTGATGTACCTCGCGGCGATCGCTGACGCGCAACCCGTGAAAGGGAGTGAATAAAGCGTCGAGAGAGATTGAAGACGGGGATTTCAGTTCCCCAGATTGAGCTGAGCGTTTGTAGTTGACTTTAGAAATTTGTATTGTACTTTAGGAAGGATGTCTAATCGATTGGTATACCGCGCGTGGCGACCATTCTTTTAATTGCTTTATAAAGCTCCACGATGTGCTCGTCGCTGACGAGCTCAATTTTTGTGAGCATCATACCTAGAGCGTACGCTCCGCCGACGTGTCGAACAAAGTTGCTCAGGTACAAGTGCGAAAAGCAGCTATTCATCACGTGGCAATCCATGCGATCTGTGATTCCGCCGTGACCGGGAATGGTTTCCGCGAAATCTTTAATTTTGAACGCGCGCTTGAATCCAGACGCGAAAAATCCTCCGAAAGGCGCGATGGCTGACGCGAACGTACCCAAGGCAAACGCGTGCAAGACAAACATCGAACATCTCACCGACGCAACCCCGGTGATTCGGGTCACGATCGGTCCAGCTACTGAGCCGAATAATTTGGACAAAGGTCGATCAGCCGTGATGAACGGTTCTGCGACTTGGCACCACGTGCCGTGGTAAAATACTCCGCGGAAGTATACGTCGCCACTCGGTGGGCACGTGAGATATCTAAGTTTCTGCATGTAGTACGCACACACAGGCGCACAGCCAATCGTCGCCACTGCGGCGCCAATAAACCCTTCCCAAGTTTTATTCGGGGAAATCTTAATCAACGGTGTGCGTCCAAACATCTTACCAAAAATGTAAGCCATGATATCGTTGACGATGACGAGGAACAAGGGAAAGATGAACCAAATCATCCCCTCCATCAAGTTTGCCATGTTGAAGTATTCCATCATGATTGCCACGAAGAGAATCATGTGCGTCCACGCGAATTGTGAAAACTGATATTCATACTTGCCCTTGCGCAAGGTTAACACGAAATATACAACTCCCCCGATGTACGAGCAAAAGCTCAAAAACGAGTGGTGCATCGCCAACCACGCGATGACGTTGTGCGGATTCTCAGCACCCTCCGTCAGCAGCTCATTCCAGTCCTCTGCACTGAAAAACCCTAGCCATAGGTACTTTGCAAAACGCCCGTAGAGCGCGAATTGTGCGGTCCAGTATAGATGCCAACGCAACGTCATCGTCGTCCGACGGAGCGCTTCGTTCTCGACGCCAACCTCTTCCCCGTGCGTGTTCGCCACAAACGTGAACAACTCCTTCACCATCGCGTTCGCCACACCGAATATCAGCACAATACAGTACGCGTGCCCGAGAGATAAAATCCCAATCACCGAAGCAATCATGATCACCGTCGACGCCGTGCGTTCGCGAAGAGACTGCCACTTGTTTTTACCTTTTTGCAACATTTTCTTTGCGTTATCGAACGACACCCGGCGCTTGGGCGCGCGCGGAGACCCAGATTGCGCCGCCGCCTCAGCCTCAGTCTGTGTGGACGTGCAAACGCGCGCGAGACGGTCAGTGCGCGCGCGAACGCGGCGCGAGCGCGATAACATCGCGCGCGACAGAGGGGGCACAAGTAATCAGTTCGTTGGAGCGCGCCGGAACGCGCGCGTTTCCCCGCGCGCCACGACGCGCACGACGATGGGCGCGCGTGAAAACGCCCAGTGTGCACGCGACACGTACCTCGTTCGCGCGAACGCCGCGCGCAGACGCGCTGGCGCGACGACGAAGCTCGACCATGGCGTCGGCGAGGTGTGTCGTCACTCGCGCGCACGCACGGGCGCATGCCCCGTAACGACGAGGACGACGAGGAGGACGACGACGTACTCAGACGCGTGCGAAGAAATCGTGATGCCGTGGATGAAACGCTCGATTTTTTAGGCGTTAAACGCCGCGCGCGGCGTGAGGGTGTTGATGAAGATGACGATGACGATGAACGAGTCGGTGGGGGCGCGAGCGGGACAGGTGACTACGACGCGCACGGCAAGCGCCGCCGACACGGCGATGTCGTGCTCGATGCCATGTCGAAGCTTTCGCTGACATTCGCGCACGGTGCGCGAGACGGAGGGTCTAGGGCGGTGAACATGGGTCGGGATGGACGGCGAGCGTCGACGTCGGCGACAAAGCGCGAGACGTTGGACTTGGGCGCGGGCGACATGAAAGCGCTTGATGCGACCATGCGACTGAGCGAGGATATGGTGACAGGAGATGCGTCAGATTTAGAACTTGTGGTGCGAAATCCACGGGACAATACGTCGTGGATGTTGCGTGAGGCGTTAAAAGGAAGTTTTGGGATGTCAAACGCTTCGCGGCTGACGTCGTTGACGTTGCGCGGTGGAAAAGGTTTATCGCCCGCTGGTTTCGAAACATTGATACGCGCTTTAGGCGATGCGAGATATTTGAAAAAGCTTGATTTATCAAGCTGCGGTTTAGGCGAAGACGCGGGGCAGTTGTTGTCGAATGTGTTGGATGAGAGTGGGTGCCCGCTCGAGCGCTTGGATTTAAAAGGAAATTCGCTTGGGTCGAATGGTGCTGTGGCGCTTTCGAAAGGATTATCGACCACGAAAACGCTCAAAGTGTTGAACCTGGCGCAGAATGTGATTGGTGCAAAAGGCATGGAGGCTCTGGCGGAGGCTCTGGCGCGAGGAATGGCGATGGACGACGCTACGTCATCCATAGAGGATCTGGATTTGCAGCACAATGGATGTGGCGACGACGGATGCTCAGCGCTCGCCCAACACGGGCTCGGAAATCTTCAGCGATTGTTGTTAGGATTCAACGGTATAGGTGCCAGCGGTGCTCGTGCGCTCGCAGACGCATTGAAGAAACGGCAGCGCGACGAGGAATTAGACGTCGGCGGCGACATGGACACTGGCGAGGGCGCGCAGCACATCGCCAAGCGGATGCGATCGCTGGACTTGAAATGTAACGTCATGGGATCCGAAGGCGCACAGGCGCTTTCGGACGCGCTCGACAACGTCGAGTCGCTCGACTTGTCCAACAACGGCGTACGCGAAGGCGCGAAGTGGATCGCGAAATCGCTAAAAAATAACTCATCAATCAAAGAGCTCAACTTACAGGCAAACGACATGGGCGACGACGACGCGTGGTGGATCGCTGACGCTTTAGGTGCAAACAAAACCCTCCAAACGTTGAATCTTGGTTCGAATGCTTTCGGTGACGGGGGCGCGTCCGACATTGCCGCGGATTTGCGCGAAAACACATCGTTGAAAACGCTCGATCTTACGCGCAATGGCATTGGTCGCCAAGGTGCAAGCGAACTCATGGATGCACTCGATGAAAATTCCACATTGACGCGCCTGGGATTATCTAGCAACAAAATCCCTGCCGATACAACGGATGAAATGAAGCGCCGCGTGGGCGTTCGCGCCGAATGCGACTGGCAGCGCAAATCAGACGATGACGGCGTAAACGCCGCTGCGATGCGTTTCGACTGACGCTACGACAACGACATCTCCCGTCAATTAGCCTTAGGTAGCACGACATGGGACCGCACGTACGTAATGCAAGCAAAACGACGCCAAGCGCGCGATTCACCACAACATCCAATACGCCGCGCCGAGCGCCGCGCGACCCGACGCACACGCGCCCAACACAACCACCCGTCGCATCCACGGATCAGTCAATCGATCACACACGCGGTTCAATGCCCGCGCCGCGCGCACGACCCGCCGCGTCCATCTTTTCATCGCGCGCCAACGACGCCTCGACGTCGTCAATCGCGTCTCGCCCGCGACTCTCTTCGCGAAAGCTCGCACGCGCTCTGGCGTCGCCAACTCGCACGTCTCACCGCTCTTCGCGAGCGCGACGTACTCGTACACGCACCGTTCGACGAAATCGCGCACCGCATCGTCCACATCGCGCGCATCGACGCATACGAACCCAGCCTCGGCGTCATCATCATGATCATCATGATCATCATCATCATCAACACGTGCGCGCCGCGTGCCGTCGTCGGCGTCGTCGTTCTCCTCATCCTCCTCGTCGCCGCCGTCCATATGCAACGCATCCCACGCGACGCCGCCGTCGCCACGCCGCATCGCGCGCGCCTCGCCCACGCCGTCGACGAATCGCGCGTCGACGAATCGCGCAGAGGGAACGCGAACCGTCGCACGCGCGCCACCGTGTGACGCCACCAATGTAAATTCTGCCAAAACTCGCGCGCCGCGCCGTCCCATCGGCCTCTCTTGTAGCCACGCGAGTGACGACGGAACAGTCCCGAGTTCGCACAGGACACACAACAGCGCGATGCAAATTTTCGTCAAGACCCGTGCGTGCTCTTTCGTGGCGACAGCGATGCGTCGCGAACGCGGGCGCGGACGCGTGGATGTGGGCGTCGTCGTCGTGGGGTGAAAGCCCTAGGATTCGGATCGCGATGGAGATGACGCGCGGGTGGCGCGCGCGAGCGGCGCGTGGGCGTGGGTGATGGTGAGACTGACGTGTGGTGTTTTGTTGTGTATTGTTTCGCGCGCGCAGTTACGGGTAAGACCATCACCTTGGAGGTGGAGTCTTCGGACACCATCGACAATGTCAAGGCTAAGATCCAAGACAAGGAGGGCATCCCGCCGGACCAGCAACGTTTGATCTTTGCCGGTAAGCAGCTTGAAGATGGCCGCACGCTCGCGGATTACAACATCCAAAAGGAGTCTACGCTCCACTTGGTGTTGCGCTTGCGTGGTGGTGGTAAGAAGCGTAAAAAGAAGACGTACACCAAGCCGAAGAAGGTCAAGCACGTGCACAAGAAGGTCAAGTTGGCGTTCTTGAAGCTCTACAAGGTTGACGACGCCGGCAAGGTGACGCGCCTTAGACGTGAGTGCCCGTCCAAGACGTGCGGTGCGGGCGTGTTCATGGCGAACCACTTTGACCGCCACTACTGCGGTAAGTGCGCCGTCACGTACATGATGAACGCCAAGTAAATGCTTGTAACGAGACGACCACTGAAATGGTGATTAATTTAAAAATAACACGACTGCCTTCGTCGTTCAACATGTACCGATATTCTCGATATTAATCATTCTATTGCCGGTGCGCGCGCGCGCACGCGAGGCTGTACTACGCTATTTTAGACTTCGTCGCCGGGTAGATTTCTTCATACTTTTTGCGTCGGCGCACAAAGTCGACTACGCCACTCGCGCCAAATAATCTTTCAACCTTGGACGCCGCACCTTCGGAAAGCTCGTCGCGTTCGCAATCGTCACTCACTACTTTTGCTAGGGCATCACACGGCACGAACAACACTCGTGGGCCATTGTCGCCCATCAGCGCTTCGCCTCCAGCCTGCGACAGGCGACAGCACGCCACCGCGTGCGGCTCATCCGTGGTGCTCACTTCCTGACCAGTATCACTATTTAAACAATTTATCGGACGCAACCGTTTGCATTCCACAATGGCGTCCCCACCCCTTGCGAGGTCTTTCACTTTGGCTTCGATAGCGACTGCATCATCCGACGACGTCGAACGCAACGCCTGCAACGCTTCGCGCCCGCTTCGCACCGCCGCCGTCGTGTTCCACAACCGAAAGCCAAACCAATAGATGGGAAAATTTGACACTGGTGACAAGAACATTGGCAACGATAACGGTACTCCGATGGCGTTGAACCACGTGGCTTTCCTCGCCGTCGAAGTAGCCGTCTTCAGAGTCTCCTCCACAGCCGCGCGCACATCCGCCGCGTTCGCCGTAGACGGATACACAATCTCCATCGACGTCACCACCTGCGGCATACCGCGAATGGTATACTCACTCGGATCAATTCTATCCATGGCATACATCCCAAGATCGTATATCCGCCGTTTAATCGTGCCTGGTCGCTGCAACGCCATGTCCCGCCACGCGCGCGACCCGTAATCCGTCGCGCGCGCCACCGCCGCGTTCGCACCCGTCACGCCATCAATCACCCCCCACGCCTTGGACAACACGCCGCGTCGAGACTCAATCGCACTCGCCGCCTCACGCGCGCGCGCACTCGACGATTCGTCCACCGCGGCGCCGTGAATCACCCACGCCGATGCCGGTGCCGGCGCCAGCCTCGCGCGCGCCCCGTCGCCCTCGCCGCCCTCGCCGCCGCCGCCGCGCGACGTCGACGTCACCGCGACGTCACGACGCGCGACGACGACGTCGCGAAGACGAAACGGCACCGCGATCGCGCGCGCGCGCGACATCGTCCCCGACGACGGACGACGACGACGACGCGCGTCGCGGTGTCGCGGCGCTTTCGCCATAAAAAACACGCGCGAGACGCGTTTTCACTACTCAAACCCCGCGAACGCCATCACGCGCGCGTCATCCACACCGCGCGCGCGACCGTGTCACGACACGCGTACACACCACAAAATCGTCCCACACTACGTGGAATATTCCACATTCGCGTCGCGAACTCGGTCATAAATTCGTTTATCACAAAAACGGCACTCGGGGCGCCATGATCACGAATTCTTATACAACGAGCACCACACGCGCCGTGTCGAGGGTGTCGTAATATCCAATATCGACACCACCCCACATAAACCCATAACTCGGACATACGGAACGTACTAGGACCCATGTTTTCTCCATATAAAACCCCATGTGACGTCGTCCGCCGACGTGGCGTCGACGGCGAATGATGATGATGATGACGACGACGGTTGCCGTCGACGTCGACGCGCTCGAGCGCCACTCGACGACGCCCGCGCGCACGCACGCACCGCGAACGCCTCGAGCACGCTTTACTCCGCACCTCTCCCTCGCGCATTCCCCGCGCACGCGCGATGACGACCGCAGAGACGTCGACGATCGACGTCGCGCGCGACAGCGCTGACGTCGACGCGATCGACGCCGACGACGTCGCGCGCGACGACACGCACGACGCCGAGCTCGCGCGCGATGCGACCGACGACGCGAAGAGCGAGGACGTCATGACATGCGATCGCGAGCGCACTGTGTTCGTCGGCGGCGTCGCGTACGACGCTACGGAGGAGCAGTTGAAGGATTACTTCTCGAGCCATCACGGCGTCGTGGAGAGCGTGAAGTTGATTTACGACCGACACACGCTCGTGGGGAAGGGGTATGGGTTCGTAAAGTTTGTCGATGCGAGCGATGCGAAGGCTTTGATGGAGCTGCAAAAGGTGACGATCGATGGGAAGGCGGTTGATGTGAAGGAGGCGACGAGGGATGAACCGCAGGGCGCGGGCGGGCGAGGGGGTCCGGGGGCGCGGGACGGCGCGGGACGCGGAACCGGTCGGACCGGGATTGGGGGGAAAGCGGTTGGTGTACCGGTGGTTGGGGCGAATGCGGGCGATGGTGGGTCTCGTTTTGCGAAGCGCAGTGGAGAACGCGCGAGAGGGAAGCCGATAGACTTGTCTAGGAGCCCGAATTATGTCGGTTCGTTTGACTCGAACGCGAGCGTCGATGGGAGCGACAGCGGAGGAGGCGCTCCAAATTACTCCAGTACGGGCAAGGAAAACACGGTCTTTGCCGGTGGCTTACCGTTAGACTGCACTCCCGAACTTTTAGGATGGTTTTTCTCACACTACGGCACGGTGTTGAATGTCAAATTGATCTATGACAAGCACACCGGCGCGTGCAAGGGGTACGGCTTTGTCGTATTCGCCGACGTCGCCGCCGCGACGCACGTCAAGTCTCATCGTCAATTGTCCTTCATGGACAAAATGATTGACGTCAGTGACGCGATGCGAGATGTTAGGAAGAATGACGTTGAACGAGGCTTCTATGGTTACGGCCATGGCCGCCCAGGATACGGTCCATTCTACCCTCCGCAAATGATGTACGCGCCGCATCCCATGCAAGCGCCGCCTGGCGGTTACATGCCGATGCAACAGCCGATGATGATGATGCCGCACATGATGTACGCCCCGCCTGGGTCCTACGCACCGTATGATCCAATGCTTGCCGCGGCCATGGCGAATGGCGCGCGATACTCCGGAGGTGAAGAGGCTGCGGCTCCGCAACAGTCGATCGGCGTCGACGAATAGTACTTTTACCACACTTGTGATACACGTTTACCATGTGCTTTACACATTTTCTAACGCCGCTAATGATACAATTACAAATAAATATACACGTACATGCTATTTTAATAGTGACAACGCGCAGGAGGATGTCTGTCGCGCGGCATTGTTCTTGAGCGCCGCGCGTCAGCGATTCGGAGGAAGCCGTTCGTCTAAACGCGACTCATCCATTAATACCCTCGACAATAGCTGCTTATCATGCTTATTCTGTCGTTTGGCTTCATACACGTCGAATCCTTCCGTTGCTTTAAGCGTTGCTTTATCAATTCTCGGGCATTGGCGCATACTGAGCGTCTGCAGCGCGTCGCACGCGATAAAAATCTCCTTGGACACGCCTTCGACGTTTGTCCCGTCGACGTCGATTTCCTTCAGCTTCACTAAGCATCCCCAAGACACGGGCAGGCACCCCTCCATGTCTTTGTTTTTACTCAACACGATGTTTTCGAGCTCGACGCACGTCCCCAAGCATTCAAAGTCTTCGACCGTCGACATTGCGTTCGCGGAGGCGTTGAAGCGTCTCAACTTGAGGCACGCGCCGAGCGACTTGGGCACGCTCGTCAACGCGTTATCCGACACATCCAGCTCCTCCAACGCGATGAGGTTTCCAATATCATGCGGAAGCTCTTTCAACGCGTTTCCACGGAGCACGAGCGTGCGAATCGTGACTAAATTTGTAAACGTCCTCGGCAGCGCCGTGAGCGCGTTGGCGTCCAGTCGCACCGTCTTCAGCATGCTCAACGTCCCTATGGCTTCATCAATGCGTTCGATGCCGTTCGCCCCGGCATCGAGCACGCGTGCGCGCGCACCAAGCTCGTAAACGTACCGCGGAAGCTCCTTGAGCGCGGCGTCGCGTTCGGTGACGATGCCAGTGGCGCTGGCGCTCTTCGCGCGCTTGTCTTCGCTATTCGCGCGGTTCCGCGAGCGCCACATGGAGTCATACGACGCGTGTATGTCCGCGCCGATAGACTCAAAGTATTCGCCCACGGCGTTGAAGAAGTCCATCGGGTGGCCCGCACGCGTACGCGCGCCGGAGAGTGACGGTTGGGATGAAGCGCGGTGGAGCTTTTTGGAGCTTGATGTTTTACAAGAATACAAATACACAATGAATGCCGCGTGACGCGCGCGTCTGCTGTGACGTCGGAGTGATGAGCTCAAACGATGGCGGTGTGCACGGTCGCCGTGACGTCGCGCGCAGCACATTTCGTTTGTCCGGGCGAAAGAATGCGTACGCGTTTGCACGAGTGCGCGCAAGAATTGTCGTATCGACTGTCGCGAACGCCGACGCACGGGCAATCCATCGCGATGCCGACCGTGCCGTTTGCCGCGCGTTCGAAGCACTGCACGGCTTGGACGAGCTCGCATTTATGCGTGCATCCCAGCGCCACTTTCGTGGGTCCACCAAACATGTCCTGAAGATCGACGAGCGAGACGTCGGATCCCGTCGCCACGCGCAGTGCCTCCGGCGTCCCAAGCGACTCTGCCAACGCAAACGTCGCGTCGTAAAACGTACGTTGCGTATAGCCAGGCGTGCGACCATGAGCATCGACCCAGGCTGCACACGTGCCGTGTTTACTCCATTCATGCGCGCCTAATCCGTCACCCGTCCACGCCGGAGCGGCGCGCTCCGCCTCGTCGTCGCTCGGCACGTTCGACCGCGCGTACGCCCAAGCCTCATCCGTCGGATACCACGCGGGCTTGACGCAATTTTGAGGCCAAAAACACAACCCACCGTCGCCTCCGCCGCCTTTACGCCCACCGACGGCGTTGACGCGCACGGCGTTCACGTAGCTCGGCCACAAACCGTGCAGCGTCAGCGCCGGAGCCATCACCCCTCGCGCGCATTCGTGCGTATCGCACGCTGACGTCGAACAAAACCCAGGCGTCCACGAGCGCGCGAGTTCGTACATGTCAAACGGCGCGCCGTGCGCGCGGATGGCGTCGTCGCATCCGGAGTGCGAAAGGTCGCCCAGGTGGGCACACGATGACGCGGACGCCGCGTCGACGCCCGGTGCGCGAGTGGAGAGCGCGAGGGCGAGCGCGAGGGCGAAGACGACGACGCGCATGGTGCGTGCGCGAGAGAGCCCCGTCGACGTTTGCGACGAACGACGCGTCGAGGTGTGTCGGGGCGTGCACCTGCCAGCGACAGTTGAATATTACAAATTTGAAACGACGTCGCGGAATTTACCGTCGCGTCTCGGTGATGTGAATGCGTTGTGCCGCGTGCGTGCGGCGTGCGTGCGATGAATTATTAAAATCTTGAATTGCGCGCGATGCTATGATACAGGCGAGCCATGCCGGGTTTAAACCATGGATTTGACTGATTTGAGGCGGCCGAACGCGACGCGACGCTGGCGCTCGAGCATGACACCTGTGCCGAGAATGACGACGACTAAGAGCTTCACGATGCGCGGCGCACCATTGGCCACGGATGATGGATCCATCCCTTCCATGCGGGCGAACATGTTCGCGCCAATGTTACAGTTGTACGCGGCGAGCGCGCCAGTACCGACGCCTAGGACGCGATGCCAAATCTTAAACGCCGGTCGCGGTATGCTCTTGCGACTGAACCCGCCGTAGACTTGTATGGCGCCGACGACGAGTACCATCATCCCGTACCTCCCGTGTGGGCCCCAAGGTTTGTCCCAACCGCGAACGTGAATGATTAGATACGCGCTCAACGCCGTGAGCGCGACGGCGGCGCACTGCGCGTTCAGGTGCGCTCTAAACCACCACTGATCGAAACGACGCCCATAGCGCGCCAATAAACTCGCACCGGGTGAAATAATTAACCACGCTAATCCCATGAGCACGCCGTGAACGAACCTAGCGTTGCTCAGCGTCTCTTCCGCGGCTGCGTCCGCCTTGACGCCGCCGCTCCCCGGCGCGAAACCGCCGCCACCGTTGCCACCGCCGACGCGCCCCGTCTCCGCCCGACTACCATCGGGCGCGCGCGCTTCGCCATCCACCGCAGGCGCGCGTTCGGGATCAAACATCACGCTCGCATCTCCAGCGCCCTCGTTCGCCCCGCTCATAAACGTCGTCTCAAACGAAAACCAACGCGAATAACTCTCCACCACCGTCACCTCAAACCGCACCGTCTCCCCTTTCGCAAGCGCGGGAACGATCCATGGCATCACCGTCGACGTCACCCCACGCTGATGCCACGACGTGTGCGTGGCAAACATCGGACATTCCCCGTGCGTCGTCGCCCCCGTCGGCATCGCCGCGCCCCACGCCCCGAGCGCCTCATCCGTATCCGCGCGCATTGGTCGGATCAAGAACCCCTTAAACGCGCGCGCGCCGCGAAGCTCCACCGCAACCGTCGCCCCGGGAACGTTCACCCCGGGCGCGCCCAGGCGCAGGGCGTACGCGCCGTCGCCCGCGGTCGGGCCTTCGGGACCGTGCGACACCGCGGCGTGTTCGCACGACCCCGCGCGCGAGGAGTACGCGCGCGCGACGCACGCGAGGTCGAAGGCGATGAAAAGGACGACGGCGACGCGCGCGCGCGCCGACGGCGGCGGCGACGACGGCGACGCGCGGCGATGCGGCGGCATCGTGCGTCGAGATGTGATGCGTCGTCAGTCTCGCGCTCGCGTTGCGCATGGGAGCCGCGACGAGCGCGACGCGCGCGTCGGCGTCAGCGGCGGCGCCCGATGGGTTCGTGCGGGTGCGTTGACGACGGCAGAGCGCGCGCGTGGCGATGCGCGCGCGTGGACGTCGACGTAAAGCGGCGGGATTGATTTGAATTGAGTCTGAGCTGTTGACGTGATGGTTAATTATTGACGCGCGTTTCTTCCTCGACGCGGCGTTTGATCTAGGTGCACACGACGCCGATAAAAAGCGAGGATGATGATGCGACGGCGACGGCGACGCGGCGCGCGCTTGAAGACGTGGATGCGGTGGAAACGGTGCGTTGAGCTCGAATTCGCGCGCCTTCGTCAGACTGACGTTTCGACGTCTCGCGCCGTAGGTTCGCCCGTATGCAACGCGTGATGACGTCAAGGCGACGATTCGTCGCGCGCATGCGATTAACGCACAGGTTGATCACGGCGACGACGACGACGTGGATGAAAACGACGAGTTTAGTTCCAGAGCCGCTCTGGCGTCGGCGACGTACGCGTCCTGGCTCGACGCCAACGCCGAGCGTTTCTCCCACGCCCAAGCCGCCTCGCGCGTCAACGCCAGCGCACTCAACGCATTGGTAGATGAATTCGCATCGACGACGAGCGCGCTCACGCGAGAACACGACGCCTTTGACGCGTGCTCTCGCGCGCTCGACGACGCGCGCGCCGTCTTAACCGACGTCTACGACTCGGCGCGCGCGCTCGACGCGCTCATCCACGCCGCCGCCGACGTGGACGACGCCGGCGACGACGACGCGCGTAGACGAACGCCATCGTGATGCGTTCACCGTCTCGCCGCCGCCGCCGTGTGCGTCGTCGTCGTCGTCGCGTCGCGTTCCGAGCGCGTCGCGCGAATGGCCTCATGCCATGATTCATACTGTACGCTAAAATTGGCTATGTATACGCCAAATGCGCGTCCAACCTTCGACTGCGGTCGGCGCCGTCGCTCGGCACTGTATGACGCATCACGCGTGCGAATCCTGTCGACGCGCCGTCGCGCGACTGTACTGCGTCGCCGACGGTGCAAAGCTATGTTTACGATGCGATCGAACGGTGCGTGAGGCTCGCGCGATGCGACGCGACGCGCGCGAGACGGAGTGCGGAACGCGCGGGAAGGTGTTTAACGGTTGACCTCAAAATTACGTGCCCGCGCGCGAACGATGCCGCCGCGACGACGCGAGGGATGCGTGCGACGCCCATCGCGCGGAAGAAACGTATGGAGATGAAATGGTTGCGTGCGCGGTAACGGCGGGGTCGTCGCGACGGCGGTCGACGCGACGCGCAGGTGAAGGGATTCGAATTCGTGGTCCGGGCCGCCACGCGCGTCCCGAGGGGTCACGGTTGACTGACGATGGTATACGTGGCGCTCGCGCGCGCGAATTCCCGTTTTTACAGATACACAGCGCCAATAAGTTTGCCGAGCGACACAACCGCGTGTGGTTGTGCTCGAATTGCACGTCGGCGTGCGCAGAGGTACGTGTGGTGTTTGAGCTGACGAGGCTTGTTGAAAAAGTGCACTTTTTGGCCTGGTGACTTTTTGTTTTGGTTTTCGTGTCCCTCGCGCGACGCTGGCGCTGACGATGACTCGTGTGTGTGTGTATAATACAGGTGATGACGCCTGAAATTGGCGGCGTGCGCGGGACGACGCGGTGCGAGGCGTGCGAACGCGCGGTGGGGGACCCCTCGCGCGCGACGGCGTTGAAGCCGTTTCACGAGTGCGCGCTCAGCGAGGCGCAGGCGAAGAAGATTGAGAAGCGCTTGGCGCAAAAGACTCTCGAGGGCGATTTGGTCGCCGCGGCAAGTGCGTCCGGGTCGGGGCATAAGCTCGGAAGACCGTCGAACAAGAGTAAGAGTGAGAACGTCGTTGAACTCGACGCCGAGCTTTCTGACGCGGCGTTTTGGGCTTTGGTCGTAAAGTCTCAACGTCGACCTTCAGAAGAGCCGTCGTTCGATCGCGTGGATGTGTTTGGTGGCACTGCTGCTGATTCGAAAGCATTTGCCGACGCGGAAGATGACGCGTTTATTAATGGGTTGATTAGGTTTCCGTCATACGGTGAGCTCGAACGCGACTTTGGTGGCGGTTCAATGGATGACGTCGTCGGTCGCGCGGGCTCGCAGTCGCGTCCCGAGTCATCGTCGTATTCAGGCGACATGGCGCGATTCGAGCGTGGACTTTTAGGCGAAACCACTGCCGCAGACGAGCAGCACGAGCGTCTTTGTCGTCGTCGCGAGAATTCGGTGTCCTCGCAGGACAGCGACGCGCCGTGGAACAAGCAAAAGCGCGTCGCGGGTTTGAAGAAGCGTTCAAGCAGCCGTTCGATGTCGTCTACGACAGGTCTCGGTGATCACATATTCAACGCGCCTCGCGTTGTGATGAAGCAAGAAAACGTCGATATTCTCCTCGCAGCTCCAATGCAAGAACAGAGCGACGCATTGTACAAGTACGGGGTAGGCAGCAAAGCCACACCGACGCCGCCGACGGCGGCGCCGACGCCAAACTTTGTCGCACCGCACGTGGCATTTGCGGTACAAGCGAGGAACAATACATCCAAACTTCCCGGTGGGTGCGACCGCGAAAAAGTTCTCCAGAGATACCACGACAAGCGTAAGGTGCGATCGTTTAGCAAAACGATCCATTACGAAGCTCGCAAGGTGCGCGCGGAGACGCGCGTCCGCGTCGGCGGTCGGTTCGCGCCCTCGGGTGATCGCAAGAAAGCCCAACGCGTGGAACCCGCGGCGTAGACCACGGGACAACGAACAAAACACAAAACACAATATATATTCACTCTCTTGGCGCGTCGACCGATCAATCGAACGATCGACGGCGACGCCGAGCCAAATTCGGTTCAGGCGACGCCTTCGCGCCTCTGTGTATCACCACCACCATTTTCAATTTTCTGATTTTTCGCTCGCGTATTCTTTCCAACAACAACAACAACAACAACAACAACAACAACAACAACAACAACAACAACATTTGATTCTTTTTGTAAATTAATGATCTGATATTTTTCATGCATGCATCGACAACGTCTTTATAAATTACAACTACGCGCGCACCGCCGCGCTGACCTAGAGCGCTCACGCCTTGGGTTCCCTCTCGCACCCACCCCCCGACCCGCTCTCGCGCGCGCCCTCGATCGTGACATCCACGTGTGACGGCTCCACGCGCATCTTAAACGCCCCACCCGCATCGTCGCGAACCGCTTGCACGACGTGTAAACGGATAAACTCTTCCGCCTCTCGCCCTTCGCGCATGCGCTGCGCCGCGAGCGCATCGTCGACGTCGCGCGACGCTTCAAACTTCTCGCGAATCTCACCGCGCGACGCCGCGAGTGCGCGCACATCGCCGGCGAACGCCTTGGCGCGCGCGCGCAGGAGCGCGCGGTAGAGCGCCAGAGGCTCGCGCATGCGTGCGATTCGATGCGCTCGAGAATGCGGCGACATTAAACGTCACGCACAAAACCACCTCTCCCGCGCGCGCATGACGCGCGATTCGCCCTACGATTTCGAAACAAGCATGGATGAAATTACCCTCGCCGACGCCGCCGCGGACGCCGCGACGCCCGCGCGCGCGACGCCGAAGCAGATTGTGATCGCCATGAGCGGACACGCCAGCGCCGATGTCTCGATGATGGAATACTGCGTGCATTTCGTGCTCAGCGCGCGCGATGACGTGCACGTGGTGCATTTCGCGCGCGGTGGGACGCCGGTGCAGACGACGGTGTATGGACCGGCGCGCGGCGTGGCGGGATCGTACGGCGTGGATGAGGAGGAGGACGCGGAGCGCGCGCGCGAACGTCCGGGATGGCGTCGGGCGCCGTTGAGCGCGGAATCTGTCGTCGAGCGCGTCGGTACGGGCGCGGGCGGCGCGCGTGCGGGGCATGAATTTGATTGGTTGCCGGAGTACGTGCGCGCGGAGCTTCTCGATCGGCGCATGCAGGGTGCGCGCGTGCAAGCGGTGCGCGTCGACGCGCTCAGCGGGACGTTTAGCGCGGGCGAGCTCATCGAGAAAATCAGCGAAGGCGCGTTTTCGGACGATAATTGCGCGAATGACAATTGGTCGACGATTCCAAAGCCTGATTTGATCATCATGGGATGCCGTGGCCACGGCATCGTGAAGCGTGCGGTACTCGGGAGTGTGTCCCAATACGTGTTGAACCGCGTCGCGACGCCGACGATGTTTTTTCGCGAGACGTTGCCGCCGATTGAAGGTGCGGTGTCCGAAGCGGTGAAACAAAAGCTCGGTGGGGTTGACCAGCGCGTGGTGTGTATCGCGATGTCTGGTTCAAATTCAAGCCGACGATTGGTGGAGTTTTTCGTCAACGAGTACATTCGAAGAGAGGATTGCGTGCTTTTGTTGCATTGCGCGAGCGCTCAGCAACGCTCGCAGAAGGATTTGACCGACGCAGATGTCGAAGAAAACATCGCCACCGCGTATAAAATCGTGTCGGAGTGGCTCAGCGCACACCCGCACCCGAGCGGGCGCGTCGTGCGCATGTCTCTCGGCAAGGATGAAGGCTCCAGCGACATTCGCGATCGCGTCGTCGAATTCATCGAGCTCACCGACGTCAACCTCCTCGTCGTCGGCCGCGCGATTTCCTCCGCCCGCTTCCGCGCCAAGTTCATCGCACCGTTCCCACAATACTGCGTGTGTCACGCACCGTGTCCGGTGCTCGTGTATAATCCACCGCACACGTACGCGCCGGCGTCCGAGCACAAGTTGACGCCGGCGTCGCCCAGCTCGTGATGAAAAACGCGCGCACCGCCAAAACCCAAAACCGCGCGCACCGAATCGCGCACGCGCCAGGCGCATCAAGACCACAAAAAAGACACGCATTGAACGTTTTTCGCGCGCGACGCACGCCGCGCGCGACGGCGACGCGCCCCTCCAGTCGGCGCGCATGCCACATGTAATACTGTTTACCCATACAAAAGCAACCACGAAGCGCCGCCGCCGCCACCCCTCTGGCGGCTGCGCTCGCACTCGCGTCAATTCACGCCGCGCACGACGCGCGACGGGACATCACGCGCCCATCCGCGCGCACACATCAGCGACGCGATCCACGTGCTTTGTTTTCGCGCCGCGCGTGAGCGCATATCGTCGACGACGCGCGCACGGGACGGCGCAACACGCGTGGGCTCGCGATTCTTTGGGATTGCATTTGAGCGATGACGTTTTCACGCGCTGTGGGCGCCGCGCGCGCGGTGACGCAGTGCCGTGCGTATGGGAATAAGCCGTCGTCGTCGTCGTCGTCTGCGGATCGTGGGTCGAGACGCGGGGGCGTGGGTGCGGCGCGACCGCGTCAGCCGTCGGGGTCGAGAGGCGGCGGTCGAGGCGGGGAGATTCAACGCGAGCTCGCGAACGCCGAGACGGCGGAAGACGCGCTGCGTATCGTAGGTTCTGATTTAGATGCGTTCGATGCGGTGCATGCGGCGACTGCGTTGCACAGAGTGGCTAAGTTTTCGGCGCCAGAGTCGAGATTGGAGCGGGATATAGGCGTCGCTACGGGGTTGGCGTCGGACGAGCGGTTCAAGGCGTTGGCGTCGCGCGTTTCAGAGAGCGTGAGTGAGCTCGATGCGTTTGGATTGGCAAATGTGGCGTGGAGTTTTGCCAAAATTGGATACACGCCGAACCAAGAGACGTTGAGTTCGATTGCGGATCGTTTGGAGCATGAGATTGGAAAGTCTGGGGCGCGCGTTCGGCCGCAGTCGCTGAGCAACGCGACGTACGCGTTTGGGAAGATGCGGTTCAAACCGCCAAAATCTACGTTAGAAGCACTGTGCTCGGCGACAGAACGCGCGATGGAAGATTTTAGGGCGGATGAGTTTTCTGGAATGCTGCTCGGATTGGCGCACTTGGATCACGTGCCGGATCAGGCGTTTTTGACTTCGGCGACGACGTTTATGCATAAAAATTTACGTAGGTTTGATGACGCGGCGACGTGCAATGTGCTCTGGGCGTTCGCGCGAATGGAAAAGCCCGTGCCTAGAGAGACGATTGATGCGTTCTTGTCGCAGCTTGCGGGTGCAAACCTCGGCGGTAATCATAGTCATGTGAATGTGCCGATGTGTTTGTACGCGTGCGCGCGGCTCAACCATCAGCCGCCGCCGGTTTTCGTTCGGGCTATCAATTTGGAAATCCCGCGCTGCGCGAAGCGCATGAATATTGGATCCTTAGATTCAGTGTTTTGGTCGCTTGGTATTCTCGGTGGTACCGAGGAAGGGCAGTTGGCGCTTACACCAGACGCGTACGAAGCGGTGTGCGAAGCGGTTTCGACCAAGCACGACGTCGATGTCGAGCTCGTGGCGAAAGTATTCTGGGGTCTCGCCAAGGTGAATTATCGACCAAGCGAGCAAGCACTCATTGGCTTGGCGCGTTTAGCTAAATCACGAGCCAAGGAGTTGTCAGACGACAACATTTTACTCATCATGCACGCCTGGGGCGTGCTGCGATGGAACCCGGGCGAAAGCATTATTCAAGAGTATGTGGATGATTTTATCGACGCCGAAAGCGTCAAGTTGAACCCCGCGCAAGCTGCAAAGTTGTTATGCGCGTATGGTCGCATGCGATGGCTTCCACCTGCTAAACACGCTCAGGCGCTCGTTGAGCTTCTCGTCGAAGAAGCCGAGGAGAAGCGTTTGCATCCAGCAACGGCGGTGCTTGGGTTGTGGGGCGCTTCTTTGCTTGGCATGAAATTAGAAACGCAGCAATTAGATGCATTGGCGCGAGACACGATAAAGCAAGATCTTTCTCCACGGTCACTCGCGAAGTGCGTGTGGGCGCTTGCAGCTTTGGGATACGACCCGACGCCGATGGACCTGGCAAGCTTAAAGACCGCGACTGATGCGGCCTACGGAAAATTACCCGTCAAGGACCAGGCCGCGTTAAAACAGGCGCTCGCGCGTTTGGGCATATAATGACAATGACTAGTCATTTCCACGCACGCGCATCGAAGTATTTGTCTGTATTTGTAAAATCGCAATTTTCATTCACATTTCTAAAACTAAATCGACGACGCCAAGCGAACCCAACTGTCGCAGCTATCGTCTTCGATATCCGTCTTCCACAGCGAGTAAGATGCGACATCGAAGTCTAACGCACGGGGATCGTCACCTAAAAGCGAAGCTTCGGCGTCTGCACGAACCCCATCGCGGACGTCTTCGTCGTCGATGCCGTACGCTAAGCTCATGTGCGGCATGAACGTATCACTCGACGCCCCAGGTAAAGCTATCACCGCATTCGCAGTCTCAAACGCCGCAACGAGTGCTTGTGTTTTCTCTAATTTCACGTAGACGCACTGATGCCGTCGATCACCGCACACGATTGCAGACGTCGAGCAGCGTAGCGGTGCCTCGGCGCCTTCCGCGCGACGTTCTTTCTCGCGCAATAACACCGCGTCGAACGCCGCGCACGCCGCTTCATCCGAGTCGAACATGAAACCACCCAAGAGCGTGACGTGTGGGGCAAACATGGGTGCGGATGGTACGCGAGAGGCGACGTCTGCGATGAACTTTTGCGTTCGGGCTCCAATCGTCGCGGGCGGTGGCTCGAGCCAGATTGAATACATCGTCATGGGGCGCGGTTTTGTGGTTTCGCGCGCGAAGACTGCGTGGAAATGCACGACGCGCGACGTATGTGTGTTGGCGTGCGCGCGATGGCTACCTTTCCACGCGCTCGCGCGATAGAGTGACGACAGCTGTGACTGTACAGGTGGACGTATTACAACACTGAAAACAACAAACAATTCGATTGATAAGACTAGTAACGTCGCTCGTGTTGATACACAGGCGGCTGGACGCCACTCGAGCGTGCCGCGGAGAAATTCTTTTTAAAGTACACGCCATCTTGCAGGCGTTCTTGGTAATATTCGTTCGGGACGTAATCGTTCGGGGCGTAGTGCCTCGTGGCGGTTGCGCTCGGACAGTTATTGAGCGCGTCCCAAATTTCTTCAATGGAGTTTTGTTTTTCGTATGTTTTCCCCGCGCGCTGTGGCGGTTGGATATCATCCTCAAGCCATGATTCTGGTTCGTATTCGTTACTTGCGAAATTTTCGTTGTATGCTTTTTCCATTGAGTTGGACGCGAGCAATTCTCTGCGAGCCATTTCGCTGTTTGGGTCGTCGTCGCCCCAGGAAAACTGCCTGATGAATTTCGGTTGCTGCGATTGTCTAGCGTGCGATGATGGTGGCGCTCTATCGTTGCGTTTCGCATACGCGCTGACGTCCATCGTGGACTGAACACGATGCGTATCATGATGCGGCGCGCCTCTGTCGCGCGCATACGAACTCACGTCGCGTGCAGATTCAACGTGACGGCCACGATGAATCGTTCCATGGTCATGAATGGATGGAGCGGATCGTGGAGCCCTCGTGGGACTTAACATCGAGTTTCGCATATCCAATCGACCATCTCGTCTTCTGTCTTCGCTCGTTCGCTTTGTTGGGGGCGGTGCGGAGCGCGACGTCGGCGCCTGCGTTGAGCTTCGATTGTGTTCCATATTTTTCAAAGATTCACCTTGATCGAGCTCGACTCCCCGTCGTTTAAATAGGTTGCTAAGAGATCGCATATACACATTGCGCTCTGATAACTGCCACGACGGCGCGTAAAATTTCACCCCTGGCCATCCATTCTCAAGCATAGAACCGTGAAAAAATCCGTGGTGCCCAGCGCGTGCAACAACCTTGCACAACTCCCCGCATGGTTTTGCAAACTTTCGTAAGTTGTTCCAAATAAAGTTCACCGGAGCAAAAAGTTTTGGGTACTTGACTACGATGTTCGTGAAGTCTGCAAACGTAATGCTATTTCCGGACGCGCGCGAAAGCTGCGTGAACAGGTCCTTATAATTCGCAAACATATCACGCGGTGCCTTATCGCGCCAATCGTTAGGATTTTGCAACTGTTGCCCTTTTTTAGTTCGCTTGAACAAATCCACGCTTGCCTTGATGCACGCCGCAAACTCATCTTTACTCACCGCGCCGTTGTCGTCCAAATCCAACAGCCGAAACGCAAAGCGCACTCGCCCGGTTGAATTTGATAAATGAAACGCCCCCATACCAATAACAAATTCCCGAAAGTCAATAAAACCAGTGCCATCACAATCCAACAACATGAACAATCGATCTAAAAATACATCACCAGTGAGCTTGAACGCCGCGGCGAATTCCTTCTTTTGTATCTTGCCGTCGCCGTTGGCGTCCACGCGCTTGAACGACCGATACGCCTGAATCAAATCTCGTTCCGAAGCGGCGTCGATTTTAAGCTCGCGCGAAAGCATCGCCCCTACTTCCGCAGGATCGATGCTGGACGCGCAGCATCCCATGATGCCCACCGCGCGCTCACCCGCGGCGCTGTAATCCTTTCAACGAATTTCTCCGCTGGGCGGGCGGGACACGTTGCGTACGCGCGCGATGTGGCGCGCCACGCGAGGACGGGTGACGAATGCGACACTTTTTACCGCAATGTTTCTACGCCGTCGATACGAAGCGGTGCGCGTGGCGAAATACGCGCGACGCTGTGAGGGGAATGAGTGCGGAAGTGTTTTAGCATTCGTCAAATAACTAGCCACCTGGACTTTGGACTTTGGAATAATTGTAACACTAAACGACTAGAGAATCTGCGAGCACTACTTCGTGTAAGGGAATGAGAGGTGCGTCTTCGCCATTTGAATTGTCGACTTGGATCATCTCCCAGATTTTGATGCCACATCCGCGCCAGAGCGAATCCGCGATGCGGTCGAGTTGGTCGTCGGCGGGCCACAAGCCGTCGGGCGTGGCGAGAATGGCGCCGATATATGCCTGTCCAGCGCTCTTAGCGGCTCCGGAGTAATAGTACAAAGACCATGATAAGTCATCAGCGGCGTCGACAATACGCCAATACTCTTGGCTGGTCACGCCGTTATCCATGAAGGAGAATGTAAAGGTGCCTGGGGCGTCTTCCCGACGGCATCGATAGTCTGAACGTCTCCAGACCGTGCGGCCATCGAGCGTATTTACTCTGAACACCGGGTTGTACCAGAAGCTATTCTTGGCTTTGCCTGGGTACCAAATTTGATATTGGTTCGGAAAGGCATCGAACGCGTCGTTGTTCCCGGCGACGGCGATCCAAGAGTACTTTTTCGGCCCAAACCAACCTTGCATGATGCGCTCCGCCATCGAGTGCGTCAAAGGCTCGCCACGGAACGTCTGCATGGGCGAAACGCGTGGGAATTCGGGGCGAACGGCGTTATTACCCAGGCAGTTGTGTGAGTGCAGCATGCACCGCGCCAGCTTTTCGAACTCGTCGTTTTCGTACGACCTGATACACTGATAAGTGCAAACTTGGTCGTTCAATCCACACGCGTCGACGCAATCCAAAGACTTTTTACACATTGGGTTTCCGTAACACGCCCGAAGCTGTTTGTTGCAATTTTTACCAATGCACCAAACATTGCCGAGCGTGATATCTTGAGAAATATCAACAGCGGCGACATCGATGCCTGACGCGCTCGCTAAAACCAAGTGCATGAAATACAAATCCGTGTGATTTTTCCGTTCGAAAAGATCCTTAACCATATCAATCGACCGCACGTCGCGCGCAGCCTGTGACCATGGAATTAATTTTGCCTCCATCGCCTTCAATCCATCCATCGGTTGATAGCACACGCGGTCTTCGCCGGCGAGCGCGGGCGAATCTAAAGCCACCCCCGTCGGCGTCCCCGCGCACGCCTCTCGAATCTTCTTCGCCACGCTCGCATCATCGCACCCAATCACTACAAACACATCCGCATTCATCGTCGCGCGCGCCATATCCGCCGCGCTCGCGTCGTGCGACACAACCTCCATGGAAAGCGTACTATCCGTCCACGCCACGCGTCGCGCGACGTGCTCCCACACTTCCCCGTACGATGGCGCCGCGCGCTCGAATCGCGCGCCATCGATGCCCTCTGGATAATGCAAATAACTATCTTTCTCGTACGGCACGAACGCCACGAGCGCGCATCGACGCGTGACGACGTCGTCATCGGGCGGTGGCGCCATGATGACGACGTCATCGACATCGGGACTCGGCACGAGCGCGCTGTTCGCGCGCGCGACGGTGCGCCGCCACGCCGAAGCGCGCGCGCGGTGATGCCGGGACAGCGCGCGCGGTGTCGCGTGCGCGCGCGCGTGCGAGGCCATGCCGGCGACGACGGTATGCGTCGCGGCGCGGCGTAATGAGGAGCTGGACGCCTCCATCTTGTGTCAGAGTACGCGCGTCGGACGACTTTGTTGAAGCAGAAGCTCGACGAAGATGATACGTTCTTCGAAAAACAAAACTGTGAATAATATTAAATAATGTATAAATGATTGAACAAAAATGGCGCGCGTCGCGCGTGTGGCGCGCGCGCGTGAATGAATGTTCGCGCGGCTAAACCGGCGGCGCGAAGACAACCGGCGGAGGCGGCACAGTGGTCATGTCCAACGGACCGTACATGCCTTGTAAGGCGTGCAGAGTGTGCAGAAAGCCGATGTACGTGGCGGATTTGTAATCGAACGTTGGTGGGAAGATCGATCCTGGGGTTTGAGTCTGCGTTTGTTCGGCGCGTCTCAAGAGGACGATTTCCGCGAGCTCGATGAGGCGGGCGGTGTGGAGCGACCCCATGCACAACTCTGGTCCGTGCAACTTGTGCTTGTGATTCAACGCGACTTCGCAGTACTGACAATCCATGGTGAGTGCGGCGAGAAGTGCGGCTGTTTGCATGCACGCTTGTTCGGGTGACAAGTTCAACAACCGCGCCTCGAGATTGCGCATGGATAACGGCGAACGCTTGACAAAATCCAAAATATTCATCGTCACGTGAAGGTCGGTAATATTCGCCGAGCGAAACATGAGAACGCGATGGGACGCCATGACGGTGGACAGGCGCGACATCAACGAACTTGTTTCACTGGCAAACATCTCGGATGAATCGTGCAAAATTATGGACTCCCAGTGCACCTGGCGTAAGAGCACGACGTCCAACATGGCGGTGCTGTGCGTGGTGAGCAACACGTTGAATCGCGGCTCGCGCAAACCTTTGAAGGGTTCGTCGGTGCCACTTTCGACGACTGTGCCAGAGAAAGACCACTCATGTCGCTGTACGGCTATGCGACACTCGGATGAACCGCGGTACTCGACGAGGTTGACATCTGGGGCGACGCGTCCGAATTCCCTGGACCACTTGTCAAAGTTTGCGTCGTCGACGATGATCAACGACGGTGCTTTAACTTTGTATCCACGCTTGCGAGCAGCGATAAAATGGGCGGCGATTTCAGGTTGTCGAGAATCCACAGAGTTATCCACCACACACACGCCTTCGTTTTCGAGCCACGTGGCGATGAGCCAACGCGAAATCGAACTCACGATGCAGTTACGCCGCGTCGCGGCTTCCTTCTCTGGCGGCTCAGTCAGCGCTTCGTACGGTCGGTCGAGTAGTTCGTTATCAAACTGACTGTAGCGTTCCAAGAGCATCGGGAATTCTGGGTGCGCGTCGCACTTTTCCCACGTGCAATACTTATACGGCAACTCCCACCATTTGATGTACACTTGCATATTCGGAGGCACGCCGGTGACGTTGACCACGCGCTGCGGGCGCATCCACGCCTCTCGCATAAGCGATACGTTCTTCCTCCCATTCACCGCCACGAAACGCTCAACAATATCAGGCGCCGTTTGTTTAAGCTCGTCCTCGCGAACCCACGCGTTATGCGCGTGTGACTTACCCTTCCAACGTACCAAAAACTCCGCCGACTTGCTCCGTTTCACGCGACACGCAAACACGTCGTCGATTTCCCTCCCCGAATCAATCACTTCCCGCAGCGACACCGCCGCCGCCCCCGCCTGTACCTGCGCGTGCGCCTCAACCACACCCGCCACAGGCATCGCAGGTCGCGTCTTTCGCCTCCTCACATCGATCTCCACGCGTCCATCCGCGTACCGCGTGCCGTCATCCGACCCGCTCGACGCCCCGCTCGACCCGTTCCCGCGCCCCCGCGCCCCGCCCCCCCCACCGCCGCCCTCGCCATGCAGCGTCGTCACACTCGGCGCACGCACCATCTTCCCTCGCGTCGTCATCACCCGACGCGCACTCGCCCGCGCACTCGTCGCCAACTTGGTCTTCTTCCGCCCCCCCGCGTCGTCGTCCTCCTCCCGCTGGTGCTGACTCGTCCCGCGCGCGCGCGAGCTCGTCGTCTCCCGCGCCTTCCCGTCCGTCGTCGTCCCCGCGGTCTCGTCCGAGGCGTTGGAATATTCATCCTCGCTCGACGGTCGCCTCGCGCGGCCTCGCGTCGCGGTCGCCGTCGCCGTCGCGGTCGTCATCGTCATCGTCGCGCACCGACGGTCGAGCCCTGATTCGCGCGCGAGCCCTCGCGACGAATGACGACGACGACGAATGACGCGCCGCGCGAGCGCTCGCGACTGAATCAATACACGACGCAGAAAGAAAAAAAAATCAGAAACCACGCACGCCACGCGCGTCGTCGACGACGCCGTCGATGCGCGCGCCGCGCAGTGCCGACGACGGACGACCGCCGACCGACGACCGACGACGATGGATAGCGTTCGCGCGGGACGAGGGAAAATCTCGCGCGAGAAAGGAGGAAAAAGCGACGCTTTTTCGTGGGTTTCGCGCGCACTTTTTCGTCGACTGGGTGGATGTGTACGATGGAAGGGTTATTCATACTATATGTGACATAACGCTAGTATATTTATGTATAATTAAGTACGGTACCGGTACGTGCGCGCACGATCGAGGGCGAGATCTGGATCTGCACTCGCGCCATCGATCTCGATCGATAAAACTGGATCGATCGATCGATGTCGAGGGTGGGATTTTTCCCGGGAAACCCGCGCGAGCGGTCGATGGGACCCCGTCGGAGGACGCCGTTCAGCGGTCGCGGTCGTCGAGCGCGCGGCGGAGGGCGCGGATGTTATCGCGTGGGAACGCATCGACGGCGATGCGTCGGATGGTTCTTGACAACGCACGACACGCGTTGAGGTCGATGGCGCGGAGATGAGGGAATCTGGCGGCGTCGCAGAGGACGCGCAAGGCGCGTTCGGAGACGGCGGAACCGGCGCACCGGAGCGTTTGAAGCGCCAACGGCGGGCCCGAACCGGGGGTAAAGTGAGGGGTGAATGCGTCGTCTGTGACGTGCGTGGCGGCGGCGGCGACGCAGGAGAGTTCCAAGTGTTGGAGCGATGGGCAGAGGTGGGCCAAGACGTGGCGCACGGCTTCGTCGCTCGCGAGAGGCGTGCGCGCGCAACGCAACTCGATGAGATTCGTCGGGAGCGTGTCCCATACCACGGAGGACCAGTTACCGAGATTGGAGCAGCCCGTGACGTCTAGTACTTCGAGGGTTTCGATCGAGCCGTATAAGATTGATATGAGTCCGGCGTCGTTGATGTTCGAACGGCCGAGACGATATCCCACGCTCGTCGTCTCCATCGCCACCGCGACTTCGCACACGCGAAGCTTGCGCCAGCACGTGTCTTCAAAATCTACCGGCGCGTGGCCGACGATCGTCCATCCTGGGTCGCCACCAAAGTAGTTTAAGCGCAACTCCTCGACGTGCGGGCAGTAGCGTTGCAACTCGTACAATGGAAATCGCACGTCTTCGCCGCAATTGGTGAAATCCAGAATCTTCAAGTTTGCGCACTTTTTCAAATCGTTGAACAGCTGCGTCGACGCGTTGGTGAATGCCCGGCGCTCGGCGGGTGAGTACGGCGCGATGCGTCCACAACTCACGCGTTCGAGAGTATCGCTCGAATGCGCGATGAACGCGCGCAACACGAACAGCGCGTCGCTCGGCGTGAGCTTGGGGTTCGTCAAATCCATCGTTATCGACCGAAATCCACCACGACGGGCCAATTGGTCGAGTCCAGCCTTGGTAAACTTGCCGCCACTAAACTTGAGCTCACTAATATGAGGACACTCAGCAGCAATAACGCGCAGCGTCGTGTCCGTTAACTTTCCGCACCCAGAAAAATCTACGCTTCGCGCGCCCCGCCAGCGTCCCGTCGAGCACATCGTCTTAATCTTCGCGTCCGTCGGCGCACAAAACCCCGAACTCATATCAATATCAACCCAAAACATCTCTGGTGCGCTATTGATCGCATCCCTAAACGTCCGACTCACGCTCGCGAGCCTCGGCGTCGTCGGAATCGCGCTCCCAGAGCGCTCGACGCACCTCGCGAAGACGTCTTGCAACACCTCCATCGGTAAATCCTCAATCGACACCCGCCGCTTCGCGCTTTTGTAACGCTCCCCACTCGTCATCGCAGTCGTGGACGACAGTAACCGCACGCGTCGCTGCGCCAGCATCTCGTCCTCCTCCTCGTCAGCAATCATCATCATCAGTCACGCCTCCACCACACCGCTCGCGCGTCTCCTCTCCCACCGCCGCCGCCGCCGCCTGCGCCTCGTTCTCTGTACCCAGTCAACCTCGTGGCGAAAATAACGCTCGTCGCAATCGCCGCGAGCACGAACGCGTTGTTCCGCGTCGCCGGCGTCATGTTGTGTCGTCGCGCCGCGTCGTCCCCTCTGGGACCGCGACATCTGGGACAGCGACAGCTGACACCAAATTCGAATTTTACGTATAGTACGGCATTTAAAGCGATTTATCACACACGTATACCCATCCAGGCCGCGATTTGTCGAAGGTTTCGTCGCGCGCGTCCACGCGGCATACCACGACGCGCGCGCGCCGACGACGATCCGTCGCACGACGCACTCGCGAGCGTGACGCGCGCACATTTTAACACCCATCCATTCGCCACAGCCGATCGCGTCCTCGCGACGTCGCGTAGACCGCCAGACGACGCGGAGCACGCGACGCGCGTGAATCCAATCGTTGATTGCATTTGCGGCGCACGCGCGGCGAGCTCACCATGGCCAGCGC
>Ga0222714_10000437_pt1 | contig 48265 bp, 28 predicted proteins | sample C33_3DmetaG_FD_165048 | JGI IMG/M metagenome (GOLD analysis project Ga0222714, IMG submission 165048) | Estuarine water microbial communities from San Francisco Bay, California, United States - C33_3D | ecosystem: Environmental > Aquatic > Marine > Unclassified | place: USA: California... | reverse complement strand
AAGCCATCGCGCCTGAGCAGATAGACTGAGACTGAACATTCGGAGTCGTAAAGAATCCAAATGCCATGGCCCCGTAAATCAGCGCTTTTTTAAACATAGTAATTGTTGATTTCATAGATATTCCTTTGTGTTAAAGTTATTCTGAAGACGCAAGAAACGAAAAAAGTTGCAGAAAATCCTAAATTTTTTTTTAATTATTACTTTGTTTTTAAGTTATCAAGTATAGTTTTCTTGAATATTTATCATGGGAAAGTATTGTCTTATTGATTTTTATTATTAAACAAAACCCCAGTATTTTCAATAGATACAAATTAAGTGCATATAAAAATTTCGCAACAAAAGAATCTAAACACGGGGCAAAATCATAAAAATGTCATTTGTAAATTTCTTGTAAACAAAAAAAATCCCGACATCTCTGTCGGGACTTTTCTATAGAAATCAACGTTCTGATTAGTTCTTCACAACGATCTTCTTCATTGTAGTTTGTCCGCCATTTGTCATGCGCACAAAGTACACGCCTGATCCAGCATGAGTCAAGTCTAACTCGCCCATTCCAAATCCTCCACCCAATGTAGTCTGCGCTACAGTAGCTCCTACTGAATTCACTACCACTACATTCAATGGCTCGTTGTTGTTCAATGAATATGCTACATTGAATTTACCTGTACTTGGGTTTGGATATACATTTACTGCATCTTCCAACTTCATGTCTTCATTACCCAAGAAAGTGTTTTGACAATTTGGTGGGTATGATACGTATACAGTTCTTGATACAATCGCAGCTTGGTTTCCACTTGGGTCTGTGATTGAGTAGTTGATGTAGTATACTCCTGCCTCTTCGATGTTGATGTTGTGACTTACCACATTCACCACTAAATCGTTCGCTGCATAGTAGTTGTCCTTCATGATCAATCCACTCATTGCCCAGAATGGGTAACCCACACATGCTGATACTGGAGGTGCTGTCAACTCTGGCGCTATACGATCTACTACTTTCACGTATCTCATCTTAGTTGCTTTGTTTCCTGATGCATCTGTTGCTACAAATGTCTCAACATATGTTCCTAATGTATATGGATCTACTTTTCCTGAACGTACCACACTTACCTTGTTTGGTCCGTAGTAGTTATCAGTTACTGTTACTGTACGTGAGAAGTAAGCATCATTCACGTCATGGTAAATAGTATCGCTTGTGTTCAACTCAATATTTGGTGCTACGAAGTCATCTACGATGTAGTTGATTAAATATCCATCCTCGTCTGCTTTGTTTCCTGATGGATCCGCTGCATTGTAACGAATTGGGTATGTAGCACGCTCTTGATTGTTTACTACACCATTGTAACCTGGAGTCTTCTGTAAGAAAATGTTTCCGTTACATGGATCTAGTGCGTAAATATCATCTACAAATGCACTGTTGATCTGTACATTGATGTTCATGCCATCAGTAATACGATTTCCTAAACGGTAGATTCCTGGATTCTCAGTATCACGTACCTGTACCAAACGTATTGCTACTGATTCGTTTCCTTGTGCATCCTTTACTGTGTATGTTAATACGTAGTCCCCTACAGTTGACTCGTCAACTTCTCCGTCAACCTTGATAGCTGAGGTTAAGTCTCCGTCTACTGCATCGTTTGCTACCGCTCCAGCATCTGCGAATGTTCCACACTGCTCGATGGTGATAGTATCGTTTCCTTGTAAAGTCAATACTGGACCTGTTCTATCCAATACTACTATAATAGTTCTTAACTTAGGATCGGCTGCATTTCCTGATGCATCCTTTAAATTAAACTCGATTGAATAGATACCCGCAGCTTGGCAATCTAAGTCTAAAGTAATCTCAATATTCTGTGATAGATCTCCTTCTGTTGCATCGATTGCTGTTACAGTCTTACCTTTCACTTCTTCCCAACATGCGTCTGCTGTGGATGTTCTCTCTACACGGATAGTATCCTCTCCTACTAAGTTAATCATTGGCTTCATGTTGTCATTTGCCAACGTCACTGCGTAGTCTTCAAACTCTCCTACTTGATTTACTCCACATGGGCTGTTAGGGAAGTTTCCATATGATACCCCTACACGCATACGAGTAGTTCCTTCAAATGACTCGCTCAATGCAGGTACTGTAAAGCTTCCTGAAGTAGATAAACCACTGATCTTGCCTGAGCTTAATACCTCTTCGTCTTGATCGAAAATACCATCGATATTCCAGTCAATCCATACTTTGTAGTTTACATCGTTTGATGATGTTTTACGTGATATTGCAATATCATAAGTTGCTCCATAAGTCATTGGTAATGCGCGAGCATCTGTGTAGTCATTGTACTCGATGTCTCCACCTGTCTCTCTGTCTACTAAAATTCCACCATTCTTATCAGTTACCTTAACTCTATTTATTGAAATATCTTTAGAAGTTAAGTTTACTAAAGGAATACAGTAGTTCAAGCAAATTACATACTTGTTCTTAATTACTTTTTTCTCTGTACAACGGCTTCCGCAAGTTAAATCAGACGTACTGTTTCTTGCACTCAATGTGAAAGTATACTCTCCACCTGCTGTAAACTCAATTTCTGGATTTTGTGAACTTGCATCCGTTCCATTTACAAACTTAAATGTAGTTGGGAATATGCTCCATGCAAAGGTCTCTGCATAGTCTGTTGTAGTCGTAAACTTAACCGCCTCACCAATAGATGGACGCAAATTATTAGCTACAAAATCTACATAACCTGCAGTATTAGGAGTATTGATAACAATATTCTTACAGAATGTATCTACACCTGTACAAGTCTTGGCAACCAAACACAAGGGCTCAGTAGCTGAAGAATAAGAAACAAATGTATAGTCTTCAGTGAAACCGTCTGTATACATCCCACCCGCTCCATCAGAACGTGTCCAGAAGTACTCAGGTACACCTTTGGTATTTGAAGTAGTATTGGTAACAGCCATTTCTGTACCAACAGCAATGGTATCGAATGGAGTTGTAAATGATGCATCCGGTGCAGTTGGAGTCTCTAGGTTAGATTCCCAATTGATGATGAATCCACGACCTACTGTAGATCCGTTTGACTCAAATGTCAAATAAAATGCACCGCGCTTAGATACCAATGTTTGAGTATCATAGAATGTTTGGTTATTACCATTAATAGTAGCAATCACATGATTTGGATCCGCCTCATCTGATTCGTATACAGTCAATATATCCCCAGCATCTCCCAAATCCAAATCTGCAAATGTCAAACGAATCTCACTCGCTCCACATGGTAATATCTGGAAATAGTCAATAGATGTTTTTCTGTTGTTAGCATAATCCAAAGTTGGTCCGTTATGGTCAAATAAACGGCCATACTTTGTGGTAGCCACTTTTTGTGGACCCATGTAGTTGTCTAGAGTTGGTAAACACTCAATGTATTTGTCTTTACAAACCGTTTTAGACCATGATCCACCATTATATCCATTGTAAGAAGTCAAACACACCTTGTGCATTCCTGTCTCAACTAATGTAAAGGTCGGGTTTTGAACCCCTGTTACCGCATCATCGCCCATACCTGTTGGTGAGAAAATTTCCCAAGACCAATCCGTTGGTCCATAGGTACTAAGGTCAAACAATTGAACATCGTAACCCAATTCAACCTCGTTATTATCTGCAATAAAATCAGCAACTGGAGCTTGAGTAGGTGCAACTATACTTACTTGCTTGGTAGTAGAGTCTGCTAATCCGCAATAGTCCACCTTCATAAATACATCGTACTTACCAGCCGTACTCCAAGATGCTTTTCCTCGAGTAGAAGAAGCATCAATAACATTATCCGCTTGATCAAAATTCCAGTTGTAGCTAGCTCCTGAATTTGGATTTTTTGCAGAGAAAGTAACTGCAGAACCTTCCCAATTCGGACCTGTTGGTATAATAAAGTCTGCTACTGGTGTAGCACCTACTTTATAATTAACTTCAAGGTCAAAACAGTTTCCATATGTATTTACAGAACCACAACCCTGATTAGCAGTCATGCTAAAAGCGGTCATAGATCCCCTGAAACGCATGTAACTTGCTCCCCCTTTACTAAAACATGGTACTTTTACCTTGAAAGATTGCATCGAAGCTCCAATAGTATATTGAGCAGGATCAATTACGCACTCGTCTTTTTGGTAACTCATGTCTAGGTCAACATCTATCCAAACACCTGGACGTGTGTAATAACCTGACCATTCAGTTCCTGTGATTTCAATGGTAATTTCTTCACCAGCTGTTAAATCGAATGGTGTACCCTGGTTAAGGATTCCGCGATAAGTAGTCGCAGTGTTACACTGTAAACCACTAAAGGTTGCCAGTACTGTTCCTTGTGAATTTTTTACGGTGACGGCATCGATGTCACCACAATAACCATAACGGTTACCGCAGCCATAAGCCATCGCGCCTGAGCAGATAGACTGAGACTGAACATTCGGAGTCGTAAAGAATCCAAATGCCATGGCCCCGTAAATCAGCGCTTTTTTAAACATAGTAATTGTTGATTTCATAGATATTCCTTTTTCGTTATATTTTATCTGTTAGGATGCAAGAAACGAAAAACGTTGCAGAAAATCCCTACCTAATAACAATACAATAAGGTACATTTGTAAACTTCTTACAATTCAGTGATTAATACCTCAAAAAACAATAACAGAACCTCACTTTTTTTCAATATGTTTTTTATATCTTTCAACGGCATTGTAAATTCCATTGGCAACATTCCATTGTCCAACTTCTGTTTTTAAGTATCCTCTATCTTCGGAATTTGTTAAAAAACCAGTCTCAATGAGTATTGATGGCATTGAGGTCTTCCAAAGCACCAAAAAACCCGCCTGCTTCACCCCTCTTGACCGTATTTCGGTGAGTTTGGAAGTTTCTTCCTCTACGTAAGAAGAAAGTCGAAGGCTTTGATTCAAATATGCGTTTTGGACTAGGGAGAAAATAATATGACTTTCAGGACTATTCGGATCAAATCCACCATACAAGTCATTATTTCTATAGTCTGACTCAAACGTAATTGCTGAATTCTCTCGTTTTGCTACGTTAAGGTTACCTTCCTCTTTATGCAATCCCATAAAATAGGTTTCACTTCCTTTTGCTCTATTGTCGTTATTTGCGTTACAATGAACAGAAATGAATAAATCGGCCCCTTGTTTATTTGCATAATTAGGTCTATCGGATAATTTCAAAGCTTTATCTGTGGTTCGAGTATACAATACTTTAACATCTGGCATTTTTTCGGATAGCAACTTTCCCACTTTAAGGACAACATCCAGAGTTACTTCCTTCTCCCAAATTTCATTTGCTCCATTACAACCAGGATCAGAACCTCCATGACCTGCATCAAGTACAATCGTTTTAACTTGATTAATATTCCTTTTTGGCATTTTTGCAGCAGGCATGGCAATCAATAACAAGAATGCCAGAACTATTGAACTCGTTATTTTCAAAAACCTAGGACTTTTAGTTACCTTATATCCGATATTTTGATTCATTTGTTTGATTCTATTTTGTACACTACAAAAACATTGCCGAATTTCGCGATTATTGTTCTTGAATGCTAAAACGCATCAATTTTACTATTCTAACCTTGTTGTGGATTTTAATGCCACGTATTGCTTTAACTCAAAGCGACACGGCTGAAGTGAGTACTTCAGATACGTTGTCCAAGCAAATGGACAGTATAAAAATCAATCCTATTAAGAAATCTGGTTTAATGAAAATTATAGAGTTCGAAGCTACAGATTCCATGGTGATGGATTTTAATGCTAAGCAAGCCTATTTATATAATAAGGCAAAAATTAATACTTCAGAAACCGAATTAGAATCATATTTCGTTCAGATTGATTTAAAAACCAAGGAATTATTCGCAAAAGGGACGAGAGATACAAATGATAATTATATCGACAAGCCAATTTTAGCTGATAAAGGAGAAAGATTCACGGCTGACAGCATGCGCTATAATAGCACATCTGGTAAAGGGAAAGTTTATGGTTTGCGCATGAAACAGGACCAAGCACATATTCATTTAGGTGCTGTTTTAAAACTAAAGGATGGCAGTTTCACGGGTAATAACGGTAAAATAACAACTTGTGATGCTGATGTTCCACATTTCTATCTGAATGCTCGTACAGTAAAAGTTATTCCTAACAATAAATCACTTTTTGGGCCAGCTAATTTAATAATTCAAGGCATACCCACACCCGTTGCGCTGCCTTTTGGACTTGCTCCTTTAAAGAAAGGTCAACGGGACGGTATCTTATTTCCAAGTTTAGGTTTCAATGCTGCAAACTCAAGTTTCTATCTTCAAAATTTTGGTTATTACATTGGATTAGGCCAATTTTCTGACCTTCAAATTAACTCTGATGCATATTTAAACGGAGATTTTCGACTAGGAGTTAATACTCAATATTATAAGAGATATAAGTTTAGAGGAACTCTAGCACTCCAATTTAGTAGATTTTCAAATGGTGCGGAAGAAACATCACCTAATTTTGGCTACAGTAATGATTTTTCAATTAGGTCTCAATTTAGTATAGATCCAAAAAATATTCCAGGTATTCGGTTATCAGGAAATATTAATATTGTAACATCCGGATTCAACCAAAGAAATAGTAGAGATATTAATAGCCTTTCAAATAATCAATTTACATCTAGTATTAATTTTGGTAAATCTTTTTTCAATAATAAATTAAATTTATCGATGGCTGCAAGGCACACCCAAAATACGTCCAATGGGGATTTTAGACTCGATCTACCAGCGGTTAACGTCGGAATTTCTAGTTTAACTCCATTTGCTTCAAAAACAGGTAGTAATAATAAATGGTACCAACAAATTCGATTAAGTTACAGCGGAAATTGGGATAATAAAATATATACAAAAGATACTATTATTTTCTCTGAAAGATACAAACAAGCCTTTGATGATTTTGCTTCAGGGCTAAGACATAATATTCCAATTAGTACTAATATAAAATTATTTAGTGGTATTTTAAATTTATCACCGAGTATAAATTATCGTGAAAACTGGCACTTAAAAGGTCAAAAAAAGGAATACGATGTAAATACCAATTCTGTTATCTCTAAAGATACAACTGGATTTTTTAGACAATATGCTTACAGCTTTTCAACTTCATTCAAAACTCAAATTTATGGTACTTTTACCAATCTTAATTGGGGCCGAATTGAGGCACTCAGGCATACTATAACTCCCACAATAAACTTATCTTATAGTCCAGAAATAAATCCGTTAGAGAAAGATTGGAATCGAACATACATTGATGGCGCTGGAAAACTTATTGAATACAGTTTATTTTCTTCAAGCCCAGTTGGTAATTTAGTACAAAACAAAAGTGGATTTTTGACATATGGACTCAATAATAACATTCAAGGCAAGCGCAAACCCCTAAATGACACAACGGGCAAACAGAAATCCGAAAAATTCAACATTATTGATCAACTCAATTTAAGTGGAAACTATAATTTATATGCCGACAGTTTAAACTTCTCCGATGTACGAGCGAGTTTCAATACTGTATTGTTTAAAGTATTAAGAATCAATTCAAGTGCAACATATAGCCCCTACTATAGAGATGCATCTGGTAGAACTTTAAATGAATTCTATTTCAATAGAAATGACGGATTATTGCGATTTAGAAATGCTAATTTGAATTTAAATGCTAGACTTTCTCCCGACATGTTCACAGAAAAAAAGAAAGACAATAAGCCTACGCAAAAAATAATAGAAGAGGAATCTGAGTTATATCAAATTTATCAGAATAAGGAAGCCTATTATGACTTCAATATACCATGGTCGCTTAATCTCGCCTACATGGTAAACTATAATAACGAATCTGCTTTGGCTGATAATAAAATCTCCACTAATCAAATTACATTTTCAGGTGATATTTCTATCACAAAAGGTTGGAAAATCGCATTCCAATCCGGTTATGATTTAAGAAGTAAAATGGTAGCTGGTTCTCAGTTTTCTGTTGTAAGAAATTTGCATTGCTGGCAATTAGAATTTAGTTGGGTACCCACTGGATATGGTAAGCAATGGATTTTCACCTTAAGGCCTGTAAGCAGACTATTGCAAGATTTAAAATTAAATAAAAGAGTTTATTCTAATCCCGCATTAATGTGATAAATAAACTAATCAAAATATCAATATTTTATATATTATCAACGAGTACGTTTGATTTATTTGCGCAAGAGCCTGATTTACCTAATCCCAAATTTCAACTAAAATATTTTCTCGATCATAATGAATACCCGTCAAGGGGTATTCGCCTCTATGATACTACTAATCCATTGAGTAAATTCCTATCGGAAAACTACGTAGACCCAACTTCACATTCAACTATTTTGGATATTTGGGAACAATGGGGCTACGACACAATAAGAACCGTGGCAAAGAAATTTGCACTCAACCCATTCTTTATATTGAACCACGAAATAACCAATTTTGAATATAGAGAATTTATAACTGACACAAGCATAGGTTTTTTCAAAAACCACGGCGTCACAAGAAAATATGTTTATCCTGATACTACAGTTTGGGAACATGGTGACGAGGAAGATCAACAACCAACGTACAAGGATTATTATTTCCAACACACGGCATATAATAATTTCCCGGTTGTTGGAGTTGGACTATATCAGGCACAACAATTTTGCAAATGGAAAGAATTACAGCTCAACCTTTTATATAACGAGTTTATCCCAAAAGGGTATAAATTAGTTGTTGAAATACCTACAGATGCTGAATTCATGTTAGCGCAAATTGAGCATTGCTATGCAGATAGTTCTGTGCTTAAAACACTACCGAAAAAAGATGGGGTGCATCGCTTTGACTTGTTACAATCTGAAGATGATGAAATAATCTGCTTTAATTACTTAAAGACTCATCCCTTGATCAATTTTAAAACTCAACGAACTGAAAGATTACTTAATCTCAAAAAATTCGAATCAAAAAGATATAATATCTTAGAATCTCAATCAGGACCGGGCCCTGTCAAACATATATTTGGAAATGTTGCGGAATGGACTTCAACCAAAGCAATGGGGCACCTTTATAATGATGTAGAATGGTACATCACCTTGAAAAAAAGCATTGTAATGAATTTAGATATTCCTTACACCGAAGAAGATCTCTCCGGATACTTACATGGAAAAAATAACCTTGATAAATACTTCGCCGTAAAAGGAGGTAGTTGGACAGATGATTTCTTTTACCTTGATCCTTGTAGTGTTAAGTTCAAACGGGGAGACTATAAATCAAAGGATATTGGTTTTAGAACCGTAATCAGGATAATTCCAGAAAATTGGAAATAAAACTCCATAATGTGTAAAAGTCATCGGTCGAAAATAAAGTTAAGAAATTATCATTTTTTAGTAAATGTATTTTTGACACTTATTAGTTTTTTTGCTAAATTGCCGCCTGAAAATTTATAGATTATGCAAATTAACTACCATAAGATCAGAAATTTGTGTTTGTCGTTATTGGGTTTAACCTTTGTGTTTCCTATTGGAGCACAAACGAATTCTGACACTGCACAAGGTCCTGATGATGTGGAGAGAGTTGGGGACGTCGTGATTATTGGTTACGGTAGCCAAAATCGAAGAAATGTCGTTGGATCAATCTCCACTGTAAACGGAAAAGAAATTACCGAGTTACCAACCCAAAGTTTTGAAGCTTCTTTACAAGGTAAGGCTTCGGGAGTTCAAGTAATTGTTGGAAGTGGAATGGCCGGTTCTGCCTCATTAATTCGTATTCGTGGTGCTGCGTCTATTTCGGCAGCAGGTGATCCGCTATACGTGATTGATGGTATACCGATTACTCAAGATTACTTTTTAAATCGCTCAAATGGATACAATTATGGTGGTGGATTCGCAAATAACCCATTGGCCAGTATTAATCCTGAAGACATCGAAAATATCGAAATTTTAAAGGATGCGGCAGCAACAAGTATTTATGGTTCTCGTGGTGCTAATGGTGTAATTTTAATCACCACAAAACGCGCCAAGAAAAATGGTCTTAAGTTCGATGTTTCTACTCGATTTGGCATTGGGGTTCCAACGAAACGTCCGGATATGCTTAGCGGAGATGAGTGGCTTCAGCTTTACGAAGAAGCATGGTATAACGACGGAAATGTAGGCAAGCCAGATCTTGGTGCTATTGGAATTCGTTTAGATTGGGATGATGTACAAGGTGTAAATACCGATTGGATTGACCAAATGATTGGCGTTGGAACAAAGCAGAATTACAGTATAGGAACTAATTACAAGAACAACTGGATTGCTATTAAAGACATTTCAACTTACGACAATAATGGTTCTTACATAAAAGGAAATTCATATGAACGTTTGAGTCACCGTTTAAATGCAGATATACGTCCAATGAAAGATTTAAATATCCAATTATCTCTCTCATTGTCAAGAGGTACCAATAATCGTGTTGATGCGGCATGGGCTGGTGGATTGGGTTCTGCCATGAGTACTATGTTGAATATATATCCCTTAGATCCGATATACGATTCTACTTCTAGTTCTTACTTATCTCCATTGGGATTACATACTATTCGTGATTTAAAGAATTGGAGATCTATCGAAGTCAGAACTATTAATAATGCGAGTGCTTCATATCGTATTAATCCTGAATTATCAATAAATGCAAGTGCGAGTATGGATTATATGGATTACAATGAGTATTTGTATGAACCATCAAAACTCATCACGTATTACTCCCCTACATATGCTCAAAATGGAAATGCAAAGTGGTGGCCTCGATGGACTAGGAATTATAACTATTTTGTTACTGCAGATTGGAATAAGAAATTATCCGATCAACACAGTATTAGCTTAATGTTAGGTAACGAATATCAAAACTCGTATTCAGAAAGTAAATACGTAGAAAACTTTGATGCTATGGGTCCAATTGATGAAACCCCAATTCCAGATACTGCATTGGTAAGCCGTTACAATACTCCTTATGAATGGGCGTTTTTAAGTTTCTTTGGACGTTTCAACTATAACTATGGTGGAAAATTAAATATTCAATTGACCTCGCGTTGGGATGGAAGTAGTCGTTTTGGTAGCAATAATAGATACGGTTTCTTCCCTGCTGCCGCTTTAGGATATATATTAAGTGAAGAGGATTTTATTAAAAACATTAGATCCATTAGCTTCCTTAAGGTTCGTGCCGGTATAGGTAGATCTGGTAATGCAAATTTTGACAATTATGCACGTTGGGGTACTATTACTCCAAGCGGAAACTTACCGTTGTATAATGGACAACCCATGCTTGCTCCAGCTCGTTTAGAAAATCCTAACCTTAGATGGGAATCTACAACAAACTTTGATGCAGGAATCGAAGCACAATTCTTCCGTGGTAGGATGAGTACTGAATTAACCTATTACAGCAAGAATACTAAAGATGTTATTATGAATGTTTCTATCCCAACACACATTGGATTTGGTAGCTTCTATGATAATGTAGGAACTATTGAAAATCAAGGATTAGAATTCAGTTTAAAAACTATTAATGTTAGAACACGAGAGTTTAAGTGGTCTTCTAATTTAAACATTGCCAGAAACTGGAATGCTATTACGAGCATTGGGGTATATCAACCTGATGCTATTAGTGGGGGTACAAACGACACGCGTGTAGTTGTTGGTGAGCCTGTGGGTACCAACTTCCTAGTTAGATATGCTGGAGTCGATAAAAATAATGGTGCTCCATTGTATTATGATATTGATGGCAACATTACCACGCAATGGGATCCATCTAATCGTGTTGCAGTTGGTAATATTTTACCTGATGCATTTGGTAATTTCTCAAACACGTTTAGTTATAAAAATTGGGAAGTTTCAGCAAATATCTACTATAATATTGGTGGTAATATTTATGAAAGTTCTTGGAAGCGTCAAATGTCGTTAGTAACAGATTGGAATATGGACCGTAGAGTATTAGATCGCTGGCAACAGCCGGGAGATGAAACTCTTATTCCAAGAATGACCCTTAATACATTTAATCACGGTTCAACAACCCCTTGGATAAATACCGACCTTTGGTTACATGACGGTACTTATGTTAGATTAAGAAATGTTTCATTTTCGTACAGAATTCCAAAGAAAATGTTAGAGCGTTGGAAGTTTGAAAGTGCAAAAATCACGTTTGTAGCTACTAACTTATTGACATGGACAAATTATACAGGGGTGGATCCTGAAATTGCTCGTGATTTTGAAAATGCAACAGATAGAAATATGAGTGGTTCAATAACGTATTTAACTCCTCCACAAGAGAAGAGTTTCAGTTTGGCAATTAATTTAAGTTTCTAAGATGAAAAAGAATTTATTTTTAGGATTAACAATCATCACAGGAGTATTGATGTTCAATACCTCATGTGAAGAAATGATTGAAACACCTCCACCAAATGAGATTTTGGTTGACGACGCTATAAAATCAGAAGATGATTTACAACAATTACTAAACGGCAGCTATCATGAAATGGCAAATACTTTTGGTGGCTTCTATCAAACTCTTGCAGAATTAATGTCTGACAATGTAGCGTTGCCAAATAATAACGATTTCCGTGAAGTTTACAATCACAATGTATTATTTTTTAATTCTACAAGTGGTGCATTTTACTCACAGTTATATCGCGGCATATTCAGGGCTAACTTTGTTGAAACTCACATTAACGATGCTACAGATTTAACTCAAGAATCAAGAGATAGAATCTTAGGTGAAGTTGCTTTTATTCGAGCTTTAGGACATTTCACAGCTGTTAGAATGTATGCTCAGCCGTATGGATATACTTCAGATAACAGCCACGATGGAATTGCAGTTACTACTAGTGTGGGTACAACACCACAAAAGCGCGAATCAGTAAAAGTTGCTTACGATGCTATTGTCAATGATTTAGAGAATGCCATCAACAAACTTCCTGAAGAAAATAATGGCTACGCTACTTCTTGGGCGGCAAAAGCACTTATGGCTCAAGTAGCTTTTCAAATGGGTGATTACACTACAGCAGGAAATATGGCAAATGATGTTATTAAATCTGGACAATTTACTCTAGCTGATACTGTAAATGTTTTTGATGCTAGTGCAACTTCCGAACATATTTACTCCATCATTAGTTTCGGAGTAAATGATCAAAGATCAGGTTCATACACATCTAATTTCGCAGCAGCTGTACCTGTGATACAAATGGACAAAGCACTTTACGCTTCATTCAATAATATTGACAATGATAAGCGTTTACAGATGTTAGAAGTAATAAATAAAGGAGCTCAAAATGAATTCATTAAAACAACTCAATTTAATGCTCCATATTTTAACATACCGGTACTTCATTTAACCCTGATGCATTTAATTAGAGCTGAATCATATGCGAAGCAAGGGATTGATTTAAATGTAGCAGCTCAAGATGTTAATGACATCCGTAATAGAGCTTATGTAACACCAGATTTATTAGCTGCAGGCGCTACAGCAAGTCAAATAATTGAAGCTGTTCGTGCAGAAAGAAAGATTGAATTCTTATTTCAAGGAGATAGAATTCACGAAGTAAAACGTTTAGGTGCGATTGAGGGTGAAAACTTATTTATCCGCGGACATGAATGGAACTGTAAGGGAATGTTATTACAATTCCCAATAACTGAAAAAACTGATATATTTAATATTAATCCAACAGGAGGGTGCGACTAATGAAACAGAAAATAAAAATTGCCTTAGTAACGGCTGTAATAATTACCTCTTTTGGTTCCTGTAAACAAGAAAAACAAGAATTAGGGCCAAAAGCAAGCCAGGTAGATGGAATAGTTAATAATTGGATATTAACTAAGGTTGATCAAATTGACGTTAATGTAGAATTAGCATTCCAAGAAAGTGATACACTTTTAGATGTTAGTGAAGCAATACTGACTTCTATCCCAATGGAAGTGAATATTTATGGAGATGGAACATATACATTTACCGATGGAGATGGTCGTAATATGTTTGATTCTCTAAATACCGGTACTTGGGGTTTTGATAATGATGAATATCCATCAATGATTGTGTTTAACAAAGGAACCAATCAAGAATCCAACTATCCTCTTATCAGACCGGTGCGTCCACAAGACCCGTATTTAGCGATTAAATACAATAAGTTCTGCGGAGACAACAGAATTGTATCATATCATTTATGGTTTACACGTAAATAAAAACAAAATGAAAAAACAAATTTTAATTACTATAATGATATTGGGCAGCTATTTTGCAAATGCTCAAAAGGCATGGATAGAACCAGACCCAATAAATCCTAACGATAGCATTACCATTTGGGTAGACCTTACCAAATGTGCGGATTTTGGAGGACCTGTTCTCGCTACTACAACTGATGATTTGTATATGTGGACCTGGAGACCCAACGAGCACCCAACAGGACACCCTTTGAATAATGGATCTTGGGGAGAATCTAATGAAGCTCTTAAAGTACAAAAATCAGGAAATGGTGTTGTTTACTTTAAAATGATTCCCACTGAATTTTACGAGGTAAATGCGGCTAAACTTTATGCTGATGGTATTTCACTTCTTATTAAAAAGAAAAATGGGTCTGATGATTGTGGAGGGTCTGAGTGTAAAACCGAAGATTTAGAAATTAAAATAGATGCACCCACTACTGGACCAAGAAAACTTTATCCTTTTCCAAAAGAAAAAGAGAAAGATACACTTAGTATTACACCATCTGATGTTTTAAGTATTTTCTATGACACGAAATTAGAGGATAATGATACGTTAATTGGTAAAGACGACATTTATTGCGTTGTTAAGGCAAGAGTAGGTTTGGGGACCAATGAATTCATTTATTTCGTCGACGGCGACAATATTAAAGCAGCCGATAGAGATATTGCATCAGCAGTACCTCAAATGAGAATGAAGAATATTGGGAACGGTAAATTTAGATTCAGCTTTATCCCTAAAAACCTTTTTGAAAGCATCAACACTGGAAATCAAAGAATTTTATCTGTACAATATAAAATTACCAGTGGTTACATCAGAAAGCAATATGATTGGGTAGCAGAATCACCAGAGTATTGGTTTAATACTATTTGTGAATAACTGCGAAAATTATTTAAAAAAAGGGCTACAAATTGTAGCCCTTTTTTTATAAATCTAGTTCTATTTGATTAACGAGTAAATCTTGTAACTTCTCCCTTTCTCTAATTAAATAATAATTATCATTTTTAACCAATACTTCAGCAGGTCTAAGTCGAGCATTGTAATTATTCGACATAGAAAATGCATAAGCACCAGCATTTCGAATTCTAAGTATATCCCCTTCCCTAACCTCAGGCAATTGGCGATCGTAACCTAGAGTATCTGTTTCACAAATGTAGCCAACAATACTATAAAGTCTAGTTGTTCCCTTAGGATTTGAAATGTTCTCTATATGATGATATGCATCATAAAACATAGGCCGAATTAAATGATTCTGACCACTGTTAACTCCAACAAACACAGTAGAGGTTGTTTGTTTAATTACATTAGCCTTAACAAGCAATGAACCCGCCTCTGATACAATGAACTTACCTGGTTCAAACCACAAACTCAATTTACGACCGTATCGTTCACAAAACTCATTAAATGCCGTAGAAATTTTCGCTCCCATTTCTTCTATATCTGTAACGATATCACCTTCCTTATACCCAACTTTAAAACCAGAACCAAAGTCCATAAACTCTAGTTCGGGAAAATCGGCAGCGGCGTCAAATAACAAATCGGCTCCCCTAAGAAATACGTCTGCATCCAAAATATCACTCCCCGTATGCATATGTAATCCATTCACACGGATACCCTGTGATTCAACTACTCTTTGAACATGTCTAAGTTGGTATATTGATATTCCAAATTTCGAATCTATATGACCCACAGAAATATGTGAATGACCGCCTGCCATAATATGTGGATTTAATCGTAGGCAACATGGCACACTTGAACCATATTTAGCCCCATATTGCTCTAGTATTGAGATATTATCAATATTTATTACTACACCTTTTTCTACGGCAGATATAATCTCATCGAAATCCACACAATTAGGGGTATACATAATTTGATGTGGTTCAAAACCTGCCATTAGCCCTAGCTCTACTTCCTCTATTGACACAGCATCGAGCCCTGAACCCATATTTTTCATAAGTTTAAGGATGTTAATATTATTGAGCGCCTTCATAGCATAATGCAACTGCACATCAACATTCTTAAATGCGCTTTTTAATCTATTATATTGAAACTCGATTCGTTCAGCATGATATACATAAACAGGTGTACTATATTGCTGAGAAATTTTTTCTAACGTATTATTTGATATTTCTTTCATTTTTAATTCAAAAAAAAGCGGGGCTTGTCACCCCGCTTAGTATTATTATTTCGAAGTGATCGAATTCTTATTACTTTTTCTTTTTCTTGGTGAAGTCAACTACTACTGGAGTTGCAATACATATAGAAGAATATGTACCTGCAATAATACCAATTAACATGGCAAGAGAAAATCCTTTTAAGGCATCACCGCCAAAGATGAACAAGATCACTAATACAAAGAATACGGTTGCAGCAGTAATCACCGTACGACTCAATGTGCTGTTAATCGCGGCATTAATCATTGACTCGTCGTTACGGTCAGTTCTCTTAGAAGACAGGTATTCACGAATACGGTCAAAGACAATTACGGTATCATTAATTGAGTAACCCAATAGTGTTAGTAATGCGGCAATGAGATGCTGATCAAATTCAGTTGCAAAAGGTAACAGTCCATCAAGAATTGCAAAAGCCGATAATACAAATGCTACGTCATGAACCAACGCAACAGTTGCACCTAAACCATAAGCTACTGAACGGAATCGTAAAACGATGTACAAGAATATTCCAACAATTGCTACAAATACTAAAATACTCGAAGTATTTCTAGTTTCTGTTGCAATTGCAGCACCAACGCTAGTTGCTTGTAAAATTGGACTTTCCGAACCTTTCGGTGTCACTAATTCAAATTTATTCAAGGCTGCTAATACATCAGTACGTACCTTTTCTCTAGACTCTTTGCTATTATCATTAACTAAGTAAGTTGTAACAATTTTGAATTGCCCTTCGTTACCGAAAGATTTAACTTCATTACTAGATTCAGCTAAACTTTTATCTAATGCACTCTTGATGTTCTCAGTTGCGTACGCTTTCGAAGGATCAAATTGAATGATAAATGAATTACCTCCTTTGAAATCAATACCTGTAGTTATTCCACCTTTAGTTGCAAATGAAATGATACCGGCAATGATGAACAATGAAGAGAAAATGTAGTATTTCCTACGATTTTTTACAAAATCAATAGTTTTTCCTTTAAGGAAGTTTTTATTCCAAGATGTATCGAACGAAATATCTTTCCCTTTGGAGGCTCTATTTTCTAGCAACCAACGCGTAATAAACAATGCTGTAAATACTGAACAGAAAATACCGATTACAAGAATTATTGCGAAACCATAAGCTGGACCCGCACCCGAGAATGTCAGGATGAATCCTGCTAATAAAGTTGTTATATTCGAGTCAATAATTGCGCTTAAGGCGTGCTTAAATCCTAGCTCAATTGCTGAGCGAAGACCTTTACCCGCTGCCAGTTCGTCTTTTATTCTTTCATAAATTAGTACGTTAGCATCGACCGCCATACCTACTGTTAAGATAATACCAGCGATACCAGGAAGTGTTAATGCAGCTCCCAAACTAGCAAGGATACCTAATAATAAATATACATTACCCAATACTGCAACAATGGCAATCCAACCTGCACGGTTATAATATAATATCATAAATACAACTACAGATAGGAAACCGATTAATAAGGAATTTAGACCTCTATCGATAGAGGCTTGTCCTAGTGAAGGTCCAACTACCTCACTTGCTACAATTCTTGCAGGAGCAGGTAATTTACCGGCTTTTAAAACGTTCGCTAAATCTTGGGCTTCTTTGATATCGAAATTTCCTGTAATTTGAGAACTACCATTTGGAATTTTACCGTTAACTACTGGAGCCGAATAAACGCGATTATCAAGAACAATTGCAATTGGCTTACCAATGTTGGATCCTGTAATTTGAGCCCAACGAGAAGCCGCTGTTGGAGTCATTTGCATATTAACCTCAATTTGACCTGTTTGAGAAGTATTCTCTCTAGCGTCATCAATAATATTCTCATCATCTGATGCTAAAGCGGCATTCCCCTCACGATCTTTTCGCAGGAAATAAACATAATATTCATTGGCTGTACCGAGATTAGATGCTTGCCCATCGCTCTCAATTGGCTTTGCACTATATGCTATTTTAACATTAGGACCTAGTAAATTTTTAGTTTCTTCCTGTTCGACAAGATTTTCAAGGATACGACGATCGGCAGCGTTGATTTTTGCTATTGCAGAACCCGCTTGTGCTAAAGGAGTAAGAATTTTCGCTATTGGATTGGATATCACAGATGCTTCTGCTGCAGAGTCATTTGAAGTAGAATCTGTTATTGAGGTTGAATCAACCATTACTGCACCACCTTTGGTTAAAGTAGTATATAAACGTTGAGCCTCATTACCTGTAAATACTTCATAAAATTCTAATTGCGCACTTTTTTCTACAAGATCCTCCATACGGCGTGGATTATCTACACCTGGCAATTCCACACTAATACGTCCACCTTCAACCTCTTGAACAACAGGCTGGGTTACATTAGCTTGGTTAATACGTTTTTCAACAACTGATTTTACGTTTGAAACCGCTGTTGAGATGGATGCTCTAAGGTAATTAATAACCTCTTGCTCAGAACTATTCGCTTGGATTTGTAAATTATTACCTTTCACAAACAATACAGCCATATTTCTATCTTTCGCGACAGATTTAAAATTGGATGTAAAAGCAGTTACGTATTCAGTTCCTTTATCACGTACTTCAATATCTGTAAGTTCTAATGCTTTTATCATATCCTCATCAGAAGGATCATTAGCAAGAACTTTAATAATAGCATCTTTTTCTACTTCCAAAATTACGTTCATACCACCTCTAAGGTCAAGACCTAGGTTTAATTCACGTTGTTTACACTCAAAATAGCTGTATGTTGCCATACCAAGGAAACTATAGTATTCTTGATTTCCTAAACTGTCAATGTATCGACGATACATTTCTTTTTCACTTTGACCTAGCTTGGCTTTTGTAACCGCAAATTCCTGTGCTTCGTTTTCGAAGGCTCTGGCTTTGAATGTAAAGGTTAACTGAAACAATGCAGCCAACGCTAAGATTACTGATAAAATGACAAGAGATTTATTGCTTTTCATTTGTTTACGTTTCTCGTTTGTAATTATTTAGTGCGCGAAATTAAGGAAAAAAAGTATGTTTTCCCTCTAATTTTGAGTGTATTAAAGGATTTTTTCAATCTCCTCGAATAGTGAATCAATTTTCTGATCCATCATACATCGAAAGTGACCTTTAGGGCAATCATCAAATCCCAATTTTGAACAAGGTCTACAACTTAAATTTCTAACTTCCATGTGAACCATTTTTTCTAACCCCTTATTTGGCGCCACCATTCCCATTTCTGGAACGGTATTTCCCCAAAATACGGCTACCGGCTTACCCAAGGCAACCGCAATATGATACATTCCTGTGTCAGACGTGACGGTAATATTGGAGTTTTGTATACAATACGCTGATTCATGGATAGAAATCTTTCCTGCCAAGTTAATTATACAATTCCCATTACTGCAATTCTTTTCTATGGAGGCTGCAATATTTTTATCTTGAGGGCCACCAATTAAAATCCAGTTATTAATATCCTTATTTATGATTTCTACGACTTTCTCAGCTGGTATTTGTTTGGTTTTGAAACTTCCACCAAGCACGATTACTCCGTATTCTTTTGGGAAATATATATTATCAGGTTTAGAAATATTGAAAAAATCTAATGTTGAGTTATAGGAACTTACATCCCCCAAAGACTCAACTGTTTGCATTATCCTTTCCGTAATAGGTTTACATTCAAATAATATGGTGTTTCTAAAAAGCACCATTAAGGTTTTCCTGAAGTTTTGTTTATCTAATCGAGTTTTAGGGACAAACCAGTGATTTAAAGTAGCACGGCGACTTCTTAGATTGTTATGTAAATCGATGATAAAATCGAAATGATAATTTTTCCAGTCCGTTCTATCCTTAGGATCATCCCACGCTAAAACCCTATCTATATTAGGGTTACCCTTTAGTAAATCGGTGAATCCTTTTTTAGTTAAAAATACAACTTCAACATCGGAAATATTCTCTTTTAACCACCTAAAAACAGGTGTACACAATATAATATCGCCAATACTGCTAAACCGAATTATTCCGATTCTCATCACTTTATTAATGGCTGTCTTTTTTTAAGATATGCTTGAAACTCCTCAAGTCCCATAGCGTTTAATGTATTTTTGGTTAATAAACCACCTTTTCTTGCTGCCAATACCCCAAAATACATATCATGATATCCTGATTTTTCATGAGCATCTGGATTTATTGAAATCATAACCCCTTTATTTTGAGCATAGTAGATCCATCTCCAATCTATATCCAATCTGTAAGGATGAGCATTTAATTCTATAGCAACACCATTTTCGGAACAAGCATCAATAATAAATTTATGATTTACTGGATATCCTTCACGCATTAAAATCAACCTCCCTGTCATATGCCCTAATATCGTAGTGTAGGGATTTTCAATTGCCTTTATAAGTCGCATATGAGCTTTATTCTCATCCATTTTTAAACCCGAATGAATCGAAGCAACAACAAAATCCAGTTCTTTTAAAATCTCATTTGGATAATCTAAACTGCCATCTGAAAGTATATCGCTTTCAACTCCTTTAAAAATTTTAAATCCTGTATATGTCTTATTCAACTCATCTATTTCTTGTAATTGATTTAACAACCTTTCAACTGATAAGCCATTAGCATATCCAGCAGATTTACTATGATCACAGATTCCTAAGTATTCAAATTTCTCAGAACAGGCATAATCTGCCATCTCTTTAAGTGTGTTTAATCCATCGCTATAGGTTGTATGATTATGCAAAACACCTTTGAGCTGCCAATATTCGATTCTATTTTCTCGTGGGAAGTCATCTTTTAATTCATTAAGTCCTTCACGAAGTTCAGGAGCAATGTAAGGTAATCCAAGCTCTTCATAATAATCCTTTTCGTTATCAAATGGCTCTTGAGCATCGTACGAAATTTCCTTTAAATGCTCCCATGATCCCGTTGTTTCAAACCACTTCCTATCAAAATCATATTCTTCTATTATGATAGAAACAGGATATTGTCCCATCAAAGTTGTTTGAATCTCTTCTTCACTATCAAGTTCAATGTTATATTGATTCTCATTTAGAAACTTCAGAACTTCTGAATAACTACCATCAACTATTATTTCAACTTTAGCAATGGTTTCAGATGTTCTTCTATAATCTCCAGTAAATTCAACCCTTGAATTTGGGATAGCCTGCTTTAAAGAAGTTAAAAAATCTTGAGCAATTGGTTCTATACGTGCAAAATGCCATTTGCCATTTGCCGCCATTGAAAATTCAATAGATCGTATTATTTCAGATTGAGTTTTAATACCAAAACCTTTAATCGCAACAAGTCTATTCTGGCGACAAGCGTCTAATAATTCACCAGGGGATTCAATGCCTAACTCCCTCCAAATTAACTGAACTTTTTTAGGGCCTAAACCCTTTATCTTTAGAATTTGCACAACACCTTCGGGTGTAGACATTAGTAGTTCTTGAAGTTCAAAAAATGAACCGGTTTCTAATATTTGTCTAATTCCAAGTACAACTGACTTACCAACACCTGGAATTGATAATAATTCATCATCTCCCATAATTTTATAGTCGGTATGGATTTTCTTTAAATTAAAGGCTGCACTCGAAAACGCTCGAAATTTAAATGGATTTTCACCATGTAGTTCAGCAAGTTTAGCGTATAAACTTAATAGTGAGTTGACAGTTGAATTATCGACCAATATTTTTATTATTATTTAGAACAAAAGTTTCGATTTCTCCGTATTTCATTGCATCGTCAAAATCTACCCAAATTACCGTATCTGTGATTTCACTTTTCAGATACATAATATTTTTGGGATCACCAGTTTTTGTATCTACTAAAACCTCAATACCTAAAATCTCTAACCCTCTTCCCTCAAAAGCATTGGGTAATTCGGCTGCATCAAAATCCCCCCTAAAAAAATAACGATAAAACCCATTTCCAGTTGAACTGTCGTAGGTTGGGAACTTAATAGAAAATGAATCCAAAGGTAATGGATCTGGATCCCATCGGGTTTTTCTAAAAATATCTAAATATGCAAATACTTCAGCACCTGTAGATTTACCTATAACAGCAGTATCTCCAGTACCAATTTCCATTTCCACTTTTTCTTGAGCCATCAATTGAGGCAAAATAGTAAAAAGAAATATTATTAAGATTAAAAACTTACGCATTTAATATTCAGTGAAAATATGAAATCTTTAGGTAAAATTAAAGTCTTACTAGTTCTTTCGACAAGAACATTTAAGAAGTTGCGATAATTATAAATCTAAAAAATAGATTTTTCTCAAGACTCAATAGTATTACCTATTGATGTGTTGTATAACGACTTGAAGTTTTCTATGCTTCCCCAAGAATTATCGTTTATAACAACTTGGGATTTTGTAACCGTTCCTACGTGCAAAATAGGTAAATCAAAATTCCCTGCAAGCGTTGTTATAGCATGTTTATTGAATTCATCAATTGAAACAATTACTCGGCTCTGTGATTCTCCAAAAAACCATGCGTCATTTCTGTATGCCGGGTTGCTACAAAGGTTGAATCCTTTATTTCCAGCCATTGCACTTTCTGCACAAGCTACCATTAAACCTCCTTCACTTAAATCATGAAGAGACTTTGCCATATTACTTTTTGAAAGTTCTTCTAAAAATTGATGCAATTTGTATTCAACATCAATATCAAATTCAGGACAATTGGAGTATTCAACCTCTTTAACTTTTGCTAAATATTGTGAACTACCAAGATCATTATGGATCGGTCCAACTAATAATATTGAATCCCCTTCATCTTTAAAATTCATGCTCATTACATGATCTTGATTTTCAATAATCCCGACCATTCCAATAGTTGGTGTTGGGTATATAGCTTGACCATTAGTACTTTGGTTATAAAAACTCACATTACCACCAGTAACAGGGGTGTCAAATTTTCTACAAGCAACTCCCATACCTTCAATTGCAGATTTAAATTGGTAATACACTTCCTCGTTATATGGATTACCAAAATTCAAACAATTTGTGATTGCCGTGGGCACTCCGCCAGTAACTCTTATATTTCTGGCTGCTTCGCTCACTGCTATTTGTGTTCCTTTATTAGGATTTGCATAAATGTAACGGCTATTACAATCTACGGTTAAAGCCAAACTCTTTTCAGTTCCTTTTACTTTTACAACTGATGCATCCGTTGGATTATTAGTTGATTGATTAACGGTTCCTACCATGCTATCATATTGCTGGTAAACCCATTGTTTACTCGCAATATTAGGTAACTGCAACATTTTTATTGTGACACTTTTCCATTGATCTTCAGGTAAATCCTGAACATCATCAATATTGAATTTTTGGATTTCTGTTAAATATCCAGGTTCTTTCCAAGTACGCTTATATACGGGTGCTCCACCACCTAAAACTAAAGATTCTGCTGGAATATCTGCCTCTAACTCATCATTCATAAAATAGCGAACATTACCAGAATCCGTTACCTTCCCAATATGTGCATAGGTTAAATCCCACTTTTCAAATACCTTTTCAATTTCAGCTTCTCTTCCTTTTTCTACAATAACCAACATTCTTTCCTGGCTTTCACTTAATAAAAGTTCCCATCCCTTCATGTCGGATTGACGCATTGGAACTTTATCTAAATGAATATCCATTCCAACATTGGTTTTTGCACTCATTTCACTCGTACTGCAAGTGATACCTGCGGCACCCATATCTTGCATTCCAATAACTGCACCAGTTTCAATGATTTCCATTGAAGCTTCCAATATCAACTTCTCCCAGAACGGGTCTCCTACTTGAACAGAAGGTAAGTCATTAATACTATCTTCACTCATATCCTTACTTGCAAACGCAGCACCATGAATTCCATCTTTACCTGTAGCAGAGCCGAAAATATAAACAGGGTTTCCAGGTTGTCCTGCACCGGCTGATATATTTTTACCTACCTCAACGATACCCACGCTCATTGCATTAACAAGGATATTATGCTCATAACAGTCATCAAAATAAACTTCTCCACCTACCGTGGGAATACCAAATGCATTGCCGTAATCTCCGATACCTTTAACGACACCTTTAACCAACCATTTGGTTCTATCTGAATTGATATTACCGAATCTTAATGAGTTTAGCTGTGCAATTGGACGCGCACCCATTGAGAAAATATCTCTGTTAATACCTCCAACACCAGTAGCAGCACCTTGATAGGGTTCAATAGCGCTAGGGTGATTATGACTTTCAATTTTGAAACAGCACGCCAATCCATCTCCTATATCCACTAAACCCGCATTTTCCTCTCCTGCTTCTGCTAGCAATTTAGTTCCTTCCTTTGGTAATGTTTTCAACCAAACAATTGAATTTTTATAACTACAATGTTCACTCCACATCACAGAAAAAATAGATAATTCTGTAAAGTTTGGTTCACGTCTTAAAATGTCACAGATTTGATTATATTCTTCGGCAAGCAGACCTAATTGTTGTGCTTGCTCCAATAAAGAGGCATTCATTAGTGCAAAAATAAGTTCTTCAAGTCAGAACTCAGACCTAAAATAGTGCTTAGTTACTAACGCAGTAATAACACTGCTCCTTTAACCGTTTTTCTGCGGTATCTGTCACCTACTTTTTGTTGATATCTGTAAATAAATGGATAAAGTCCTTCTTGACAAAGCTCACCATTTGCATCGCCGTACCATTTATAATCACCAACGCGCTTACTATCGAATATTAACTCACCCCATCTATTAAAAATTTGCAATAGAACAGGTTCAATATCTCTACCTAAAATTTCAAAATACTCATTACGCCCATCTCCATTTGGAGTAAAGGCATTTGGCATGAAAATATCGCAATAACCGTCAGAAACAATTACCTCCATAACATCTCCGGCAGTTCCGCAAAAGTTTGAAACTGCGACTGAATAAAACCCTGGTTCAGTTACATAAATGACAGTATCATTACTTCCGTTAGACCAGGTGATGATTGCATTAGGCCAATATTGTTTTAATTGTAAAATTTGCCCTTTACATATCAAGGTATCATCTGGTAAATCTGCATATGGAGTAAGCTCGTACCCAACATTTATTGTATCTCTTCCAACACAACCCAAATTATCCATTTCTGCCCAATAGACACCTGGCTGATCTATTGGTCTTGGATTGTCATCACTTCCATCCTCCCATGTTAAAGTACCAGCACCCGAAACAGAAAGTTGAAAGTTATCATTGTCGCAAATGATTGTATCTCGTCCTAATGAAAATTTAGGTTTTTCGTAGATTAAAATAGTTTGTTCTGAAGAGTCTTTACAAAAAGCATCATTTACTACGTATTTAACTTTGTGTGTCCCAAAAGTCCCTGGAGAATATAAAAAACCAGAAAAGGTTCCTGATGTACTTGAGAATGTCCCATTGGGATTAGCAGGATTCAATAAGGCCAAATTTCCGCCTTCACATGCTGTTCCCGGCAAACCCGTAAATGACGGATTTACATTGGGCTTAACCTCAATAAAAACAGTATCCTTTGATTTACAACCTTCAGGACTCTCCGCTTCGTGAATTATGGGATAAATTCCAATGGCAGAATAAGTATGAGTAATTTGTTTTAATGTTGAAGTGGTTCCATCTCCTAAATCCCAAGAAAACTTCGTCAATCCAGGAAACACATTGTCAAAAATAAATGCATTGGTACTGAAGCATTGAATTGAATCGTTTATATCAATACCACTAGAAGGGTTATCAATCACTCTTATATAAAGAGATGCCGTATCATCACAACCAGTTCTAACATTATCAAAATATGTCTCTGCTCGATAACCTATTTTATAAGTACCAGGACTTGGAAAAGTTTTGACAGGTTTAGGCAGTGTAGATGAATCAGATGGAGTCCAATACCAAGTTCTGGTATACGCTATTTTAGGAAGATTTATAAGAGAAGTGTTATCAGCAAATTGGAATAAATTACCCTCTAAACACTGGGCAAGTTGATTATTTTTTTCAATTGGCCTACTGATAGGCCTAGGAATAATTTTTACTGGATCGTAATTAATAAAATTATCTTTACATCCATAACTTGGCGCTGCAACTAGCATAACTTGATAATTCCCGCCTTCATCGTAGGTATGGGTGATATCTTTTCCCTGTTTTGTGTTACCATCTTTCAATACCCATGTATAGGTTATTCCCGAAAAATTAGTTTTTGATTTGTTCGTAAATGTTACAGTGTTTGTTTTACTACAACTATCATCAATTGCAAAATCAAAATCCAGTTCGATATTATATGTTGTAAAGGAAAAAGATGCATAAGTACTAGTAAGATAATCAGGGCTTGAAGCTCCGTCATGTTCAAAAATACTCACATAATATGTGGTATTGGGTTTTAAGTTTTTTAGTTCAAAGTTGGTGGTAATATTATTGTAACTGACGTAATTACCAGATCCAATTTCCTCACCAGCTGTAAAATCCGAAAAGGCCGTATAATTTGTACCATCTACAGGCAAATCATCAACAGCAGAGCCTTCTTTAACTATGGCCAATCTCCAACCACCATCTCCATTCGTCCAACTTATTACCGCAGATGTACAAGTAATGGTTCCTGCTTTGGGGTTAGACGGAGCAGTAGTTGGCTCACTTGCTTTCAAAACAAATGCGCTAACAAAAAAGAAAATAAAAAGACCCCGACTTTTCAGCATCATACAAATATACAAAATCCTTATTTGTTTAGACATTTAAACCCATTAATATGTGGCATCTCAAGATGGAAAAATAATCTCTCGACTATCGATTAGGGGTTTATTCATTAACCTTAAAAATAATTGGCATAGTGTAACAACATCTTTAAGACAATACTTCTCAATTCGTTGGAGATCTTTATCGTTATAATACACATCGCAAACCATAGATCCATCTATATCATCTTTCGGGGTAGGAATACCAAATAGATTGGCCAATAAATCCAACGAAGTATAACTTTTATAATCGCCAAACTTCCACAAGTCCATTGTATCTAAATGCCCTATTTCCCAAGGTTTTTTTCCAGCATTATCAAGTAACAAAGGCAATTCAATACCATGAACCAACAACCTTCTTGAAAGGTAAGGAAAATCAAATTCTTTGCCATTATGAGCACATAATTTTGAGCGATCCGTACTAAAATATACTTTTAGAAGTTGAGCAAAATCTTGTAATAGTTTCTTTTCATTATCTCCGGTAAATGCTTTTAATCGAAGCTTAGGAGAATCCGGGAAACCTGTAATTATTCCAACACAAATACATACAATTTTTCCAAATTCAGCATATATGGCAGACCGATCGTACATGTCTGATGGCGTAATATTCTCTTTAACAAGAGATTTAGACTTTCGATCCCATAAGCTTTTCCATTCTTTGGGCATAGCCTTATAGGAAGGATAAGCAGGAACCGTTTCAATGTCTAGAAAAAGTACTTTGTTTATGTCAATATTTTGAAGCAAATGCATCTAACCGTATACGTTATCAGGATTGGACAAAGTTAGCACATGCGGAAAACTTATTTTTCTATTTGCTCTAATTTATCTGATTTTCGTAATTAGTTTTATGGAAAATAATCGCGTTAAACGCAAAAAACCATCGGCATTACCAAGTATTCTGAGTTTGGCATCTGTGATGTTTATTTTAGGTTTACTTGGTGTAAGTATAATTGGATTTAATGGATTAGGGAAATATTGGCTAGAAAATAGCAGTATCGATGTTTATTTTCATCCTGAAGTTACAGATGAATATGTGAAAGATTTTCAGAAACAGATGAAAAAAAAATCTTGGGTTCGCGACGTACAATACATTTCCAAAGAGCAAGCCATTGAAGAGATGGGTCAAAAATACGATCCAAATTTCATGTCTTATGTTGAAACGGTTTCACTTCCTTTAAGCATTGAAATTTATCCAAAAGCCGAGTACGCAAATACAAAGTTCCTTTCTGAGGTTAGTCATTTTTTCAAACAAAACAACAAAGTTGAAGATGTTATTTATCAGGAAAACTGGCTTGCATCGATTACTGAAAACTTAAAAAGAGTGCAATACTTCTTTGGGGGATTTGCTCTATTAATGATTATTATATCAATCATCCTTATACAAAGTTCAGTGCGCTTGGGGATTTTCGCCAATAGACATAATATTAAAAGCATGCAATTGGTTGGAGCAACTAATGGCTTTATTATTCGCCCCTTTGTTTCGAAATTTATTGGATATTCATTAATTTCTTTACCTATTGCAGCAGTTTCAATAGCAGCTATTTTTTGGGGATTGCCATTTTGGAGTAAAGACGAATTAAAAATGCTTAGTTCTTTTAACCAACATATTGAATTAAATTTATTAGGGATTCTTTCAATTTCTATTGCTATTTTTGGAATCGTTTTAGCTGCACTAACAAGTTGGCTAAGCACGAGAAAATTTCTAAAAACTAAAATTGAAAATCTTTACTGATGAGCAAAAAAAATAAAACCAAGGTTGATCAAAACAACCAACCTAAAGAAATCCGGGAATTATTATTCACAAAAGAGAATTACTACCTTTTAATTGCCAGTATTGCGGTGGTAATTATAGGATTTATATTAATGAGCGGTTCAGATGGTGATATTTACGACTTCAGAAGAATTACGCTTGCTCCAATAGTTGTAATTATTGGATTTATCCTTGGGATATACGCGATATTCTATCGTAAAAAATGACGCTAATTGAAAATGTAATTCTTTCAATTGTTGAAGGGATCACTGAATTCTTGCCTGTTAGCAGCACTGGACACTTAATAATGTTCCAAAAATGGCTGAATATAAACGATGCCAATATAGATACTTACATTATTAGTATTCAATTTGGTGCAATACTCGCAGTAGTTGGATTGTATTTCAAAAGATTTTTTAATAAAAATTGGCTCGCATTTTATACTAAACTACTAATTGGTTTCATACCGGCTGCTGTATTAGGGCTATTATTTGATGATTTTCTTGAAACCCTTTTGGGAAGTGGTGATGTAGTAGGAATTATGCTCATTGCTGTCGGTGTTCTTTTATACTTTATTGAAGATATTTTTAAACCTGGTACAAAAACAGTTGACTCAATGACATGGAAAGACAGTTTAATTATTGGTTTTGCGCAAACCATTGCAATGATTCCTGGAACAAGCAGAAGTGCTGCGACCATTGGAGGAGCATTAGGTTGTAAATTATCCTTAAAAGAATCTACGGAGTTTTCATTTTTTCTAGCCATTCCTACGCTAACTGCAGCGTCATTTTATAAAGTTTTTAAGAATTGGGAAACACTCTCTGCTACTAATATTAGTGATATAGCACTCGGTAATGTATTGAGTTTTTTCACCGCACTATTAGCCGTGAAATTCTTCATACAAATGGTTCAAAAACGTGGTTTTAAATTTTTCGCTATCTATCGTATAATAGTTGGTTCTGCCTTCTTACTCACATTATATTTGTAATGTGCAGTTAAAAAGAAACATCCTATTTTTTATATTATTCATTGCTACAAGCTCAACTTTCTGTCAATCATCGATTAGAATTGGCAGGGTAAAATACTCTGGAGGGGGTGACTGGTATAGCAGCAGAACAGCATTAAAAAATCTAACCATTTTTTGTAATCAACATATTAATACGAATATCGATTCTGAAGAAGACATTGTCGATATAGGATCTTCAGACATCTTTTATTACCCATTTTTATTTTTAACAGGGCATGGTAATATAGTATTTAGTGAATCTGAGGCTTTAAACTTAAGAGAATATTTAATTGGAGGAGGATTCCTTCATATATGCGATAATTACGGTCTAGACCATTATATAAGGAGGGAAATGAAGAAAGTCTTTCCAGAATTAATATTTCAGTTAGTTCCTTTAGACCATGCTATTTATAATAAGAAGTTCAAATTCCCAAATGGTCTAATTAAAGTTCATGAACATGATGCTAAACCGCCAATGGGTTTCGGTCTATTTTGGGAAGGTAAGTTAATTTGTTTTTACGATTATGAATGTGATCTAGGGAATGGATGGGAAGACCCTGAAGTATATAATGATTCTTCCGAAAAACGAAGAAAGGCACTCGAAATGGGAGCAAATCTCATTTCTTATGCCTTTCGAGGTGAGAATTAATATTTGGTGTTATTCTTATTTATGTATTTCACGTACCCAAACACGTGGTACGCTACCCTCATAATAGAATTCCCCTTTATTTGCCTCTTTTTCAGTATTGTAGCGTTTCACGAATACGTAATAACTTTTATTTCTCATATCATAGAATTTAAAAGCTATTACATCCTTCATATAAAGCTGCTTAATTTGTTCATTTGCTTTCTCTTCACTCGAGTGTAGGCCAGAAACTAAATAATGTCCAAGCTCAGGATTCAACTTAGGAATTGGAGGAAGTTTAATTCCTGAACTATCATGCCCAAGTCCAAAGTTCTCCATATCCTCATAAGATTTTACGATAGCTTCTTTGTACGTTCTCTCATTTTCCATCATAGCGCTACCATCACCATCAAAATCTGAACCTATACCATCTCCGTCACCGTCTTTGTTTCTTGAACCACCGCCAAGAGCAGAGAATCCAATTTTGGCTGTAAATTCATGCATTGGTCCCAAAAGACCGCGTTGCTCACCATTAGGCACCGTATAACTGTAGCCTACTAAGATATCATCCTGAGGTTTGAAACCTGCATTTACACCAGCTTGAAATAAATTATTCATTCCGAAACCTACCCACATAACATCTTTAAAATCTATACTTACGTTACCTTGGAAATACATGTAATCCCAGTTATACATATTAAAATGGAAACTTGGTTTAAGGGTAAAGTTATCGTCAATAACTGAGTTGTAACCTAAAAGTGCATTTGCTTGGGTTTGCAGGTCATAACCCGCTGCATAATTATAGTAAGTATAATCAAAATGCGGACGTGGCAATCGAGTCACAGAAAATCCTCCGTAAAACTTCTCCGAACTTAAATATAACGACGCTCTAAGATCGGCTCTCACAACAGGTGGGCTAAACATTAATGCTGTTATCTTGTCATCATTCTCATCGTAATACACTGCTTTTGTAGCATCAAAATTCTGCGATAACACTCCGGCACTTACAGCAAGATTCAAATTGATATCTGCACCTAATTGAATTCTGTAATCATATGTTGCATACGCATTATGCATTTCAGAGAACGCAATATTCTCTTTCATATAAAAGAGCCCAAAAGATGTATTTTTCTGTGGCAAAGGCATCGCCATATTAAGAACAGTATGCTGCGGCGAACCTGGAATATCCGTGAATAGTTTATTATATATTATTGTAGCATAACCTTCCTCACTTTCGCCAATTGCGGCAGGAATTAATACTGAGCGATCAAGATAATATTGATCTATGCGTGCTCCCATTTGAGCCATTGTGGATCCAAAAATTGTTAATCCACTTATTGCAAGGGTAAAAATACTTTTTCTCATTTTATCTTATCACTTGAATGTAACCTCTGTAAATTTCGTTAGTTTGTCTGTTTTTCATGTAGTAGAAATATACACCATTTGGTAACTCTAATCCATTCATATCTCTAGCTGCCCAATCATTTTTATAATCCGTACTTTCATATACTCGTCTTCCTTGACGATCAGAAATCACTATGTCGTATAGGAATAAATCCGGAATATCTATTAGGTTCCATGTTTGATTTTCATTATCTCCATTTGGTGTAATTATATTCGGAATTTTAACTAATGGCGGATCAATAATTAATACAGTTACCGAATCCATATCCTCACAACCATTTGAATCCAATGCAGTAACATAGAACCTCATTGAATCAATAAGTTGTTTCGTGGTAACATAAGTACTTGTACTATCTTCTAGAAATTCTGAGGGAGACCATTTTATGTTTGACGAAGCCTTTACTAATCTAAATTCTGCTCTACGTCCTCTGTAAATGACCGTATCGCTGTATGCTTTAATATCAGCAGCTGTATAGGCAAATACTTGCACGCTATCAGTTGATTTACAACGTCCTCCGTTAATCACTTCAAATTTATACACTCCGGTAACTGAGAAAGCTTTAGATCTATTTGTATCCAAATCAATTAACCATACTGCAGAGTCGCCTCCGTTAATTTGGAATGTTGCACTATCACCTTTACATAGTGGCATACTTCCATTAATTAATTGCCAATTTGCAACCGGAATGTCTATAAGCGTATCAATTGATTTAGTTATTGAATCGCGACAGCCATTATCGCTTTCAATTGTATATTTTACAGAATATGGTCCTGAATTGGAGTAGAATGTTTGAGTAGTTGTAATGTTCGTATCTGCTTCTCCATTTCCAAAATCCCAGAATCTACTTGTAATTGGATTTACAGAAACTGAACTTGTATCAAAGAATTTAACAGTGTCTGGAACACATAATCCGTTCCAATCAAATCCTGCTGTGGGAGATGGCACCGTTATAACGGTTAATGAAGAACTATCAGCGCAACCATTAATATTTTGCACAAATAGTAATATTTCAAAGGTATCTAATGTTGTGTAAGAATGATTATTACCAACTATTGGAGATTCAATCATAGTATCCCCCCAAACCCATTTTGAAATATCGAGTGTATCGTATGGATCTATTCCCAAATCATAATCGAACACAAAATTATTACCATTAAAACATTGAATTGAATCATTTCCTGTCACCATTGTGTCTAAAATAAATGATGCATTAGGAACATAATAAGATTTAATGGTTTTGATGATAGAATCTGTACAACCAGCATCAGAAATACCTTCCATTTTCAATTGATATGACCCCGGATTTGGCAATAAATATTTGAATGCTGTATCATCCTTTATAAATTGGTAATCTAAATACCAATAATACGTCATACTATCATCATTTGGGTATGTTTGAATCAGTCTTCGCAATTCGGTTGAGTCTCCGAAACATACCTCTTTTACATCAAAGTCAGGAGTTGGTTTGGGATGAATTCTTATCTGTTGAACAGAATCACTCAAACACATTTTATCTGATACCAACCTTAACTGAATTCTGTATAAACCAGGTCCTGGATATTGATAATTTGTAACCGCATTAGAGTCATATTGTGGATTTGGTTTACCAAAATCAAAATTCCAGATATACATATCAATATTGCTTGAACCAGTAATACTTGAACTAGAAGCATCTGCACTTAAGGTTTGGCCTTCACAGAAATAATCTAGGTCCATATCTATTTTGGGTTTAGGGAATATTTCCACGTCTTTAGTAATAGAATCTATACAACCTACTTTTGTTTCTACTATCAATTTAACTTGATTTATTCCTTTGTGTGCATTTTGAAAAATATGACTTTTGTTTACTTTCTCATTCAATACAAAAGTACCCTCATATTCCCATGACCATTGTTTAATAGTATTCGTTGGTGAAGGATCAGTTGTACTATTTGTTACAAATAAGGTAGTGTTGGGGGGAGTTTCACATTTATCCAATGCATCAATAACTGGCGCAGGACGAGCATAAATGATTAAATCTTGAGTTTCTTCAGCTACACAGCCTTTATTAGTTGTGCGAGTAACAACAACTTTATAATTTCCTGGTCCATTAATTGTATTAAAAAATGTATCATTACTTGGTATAGGATTCATGACCGGCAATGTTGGTTCCGGTGTTAATCCCTGAATAACATAAACGGTTTTTGTAACTACATCACCATTAGGATTCCATTGAAATGTAGCGTCATAATTATCCACGGCCCAAAATCTCTCACCATCACAAATGGTTAGATCGTCAAAAGTATCAAGGCCATTATATGGATATCTGTATACTTCAACAGATTTATAACCTGGAAGCCTTGGTAAAATACCAATGGTAAATGCCATGTACCCCACATCTGGATTGTTGGTCGCATTTTGCACTTGGAGACTCACCGTATAGCTACCTGCCTTATTATAAATGTGATATGGGTGTTCAGCCGAAGCATTAGGATAAGTAATCCCCTTATATTTTGGATTTGTTTCTGACTCGTCACCAAAAATCCATGTAAACGTAGCCCCTGAGCGATTCGTCGTGAGATTATTAAAGAATATGGTATCGCCTTCGCACAGACCAGCAGCATTATATTCAAAACTCACAAATGGATCGGCGCTACCTAAGTTGTTGGCCCCTCCTAAAAATGTAGCTCCACCTTTTTTATTTCCTAAAATAAAATAACCAAGTGTATTGGTCGCAGTTGCTGAAATTGAACCCTTTCTTGCATTTGTTCCACCTTGAGTTTTTAAAACCCAAGCAGCGAGACCGTCAGTATTTAAAAGCTGAAGATTGGGAGCATCCCATACTCCATCATCATTGGTAGCTGAATCGTAATCAAAAGTTAATGTATAAGCGTTTGTTACGCCGGCAGCTTCCTGAGCGCCTACTTCCCAATGATTGACACTAGAAATATTTTTAGTATTGGTTGGCAGCGATACACTAAACGAGGGGCCTCCGTTTATACACCGCGCATAAAAATATTGATCTGTGGTTTTAGATGTACTAAAACTACTTAAAGTTATAGGGCGATAATCACCTGTTGTATGCCCAATATGCCAGGTGTAGGTTTTGGAAGTGTTTCCAACGTGATGAATGGTATATCCATTGACAATAAAACTAGTGTCATTACCACCGGCCACTTCTGCCGTAGCCGATGTATGTAGACGGTTGTATGAATTAACATTAACTAAACCATAATTTAGTAACAAACTATCTTTTACTGTAATAACTTCAGATGTAGACCCAATAGTTAAGTTTTTTCCGCTTGAAAGCCTCAACTTATCTACTGTTAATCCAGCAGTAACTGCGCTTATCGTTACATTTTCAGTAACATCTACAGATTCTGTATAAGCACCGCCCTCTACTTCAATAATATCACCAGAAGCAACAGAGTTCATTGCCTTTCCAATGGTTTTAAATGGTGAACCACTTGCACCACTGTTATTTACATCATCACCATTTACTCCATCTACGTAATATGTAGTTTGAGCAACAGCAAACCCTGATGTAATAAGCATTAAAACAACAAGGTATTTCTTTATATTCAACATGTTTTATTCTTTATCAATTTAGTTTTCCAAAGGGATTAATTCAATCAGTCATGTCTACCACTATTTTATGACAAATTCATGATTAAAACGGCAAGTCATCATCCGGACTTGATGAGTCAGTTCCCGAAGCAAATGGATCATCTACTGTAGGAGTTGATTCAAATGGATCATCTGCTGAGCTTGCATTTAAACTGTTTGAATTTTGAGAAGCGGGTGCTGCCATTCCCGAAGTTCCGGGTCTATCAACTTTCCAAGCTTTGATATCTGTATACCATCGGCTGTTATATTCTCGGCTTTCAATATCCATACCGATTGTAATAAATTCATTTTCTTGAATATTGAATTCAGTGATCTTATCACCCCATATTGAAAAGCATACCTTTTTGGGGTATTGTCCTTGAGTTTCAATAATATATTCTTGCTTTTTCCAAGCGCCGTTGCGTCCTTCTCCGTTTTGTAATGGTAGTATTTGTATAACTTTACCTGATAAATCCATAAAACAAAATTAGGTAATTAACATCAATTCAAAAAGTGGTTACATTTCACCTGCTCCAGAACCATTTTTTAAATCTTCATTTTTAATACGGATACTCCTGATATTTGTGTTTTTTGTCTTCACATCTCCGAAGGAATAATTGAAATTTATTCTCACCCCCCACATATTTAATACCCTTTGGGAGTACAACTCGAACGATTGCCCTAAATTTTCAGTTTTAAGGGTAATTCTAGGAGTAAAAGGGTTATCTAGCCCCAGTCCTAATCCCCCTTTTCCTTCATTAAACATTCTTTTTATACCAATAGTATGAAACATCCAATTTTGACTAAACCCTTGGAGTGAAAATTGAGGTGCATTGATACGTGAAAACCCCTCGACCAACCAATCGTCATTAATTGAGTAATTACCTCTTAGGCCAACTACATATGTCCACCCACTCGCTGAAATACCCGAAACAGCACCTGTATCAACAGTGCTTGAAATGTTCACATGCCCTAAACCTCCATTGAAAAACAACATCCAACCTTTACCTCTAAAATTTAAATTTAAATCCATTCCATTTTGAACATTTCGACCGATGTTAGAATATGTAGTAATGTATACTCCTGAGGAATTTATAAACCTATATGTTTCAATTGCATTATTTAGCCTTTTGTGATAAAAATTTAATCCAAAGCCTCCAATCTTAGTATAATTACCAAACGATAATTCATAATTATCTGAAACTTCGGGATTTAATAGAGGATTTCCAACCGTAATATCAACTGGGTTGCTGTAGTTGACATACGGGTTTAAGAAAATTAAACTGGGCCTTTGGATGCGCATATTATAATTTAAACGCACATAACCTCCTGCGCCAATTACTCTGGACAAGGAAATACTCGGTACCCAATTTGAATAAGGCTGACCAACAAAAGTATTTATTCCTATGTTTTCAAAAACACCTTTTTCAATATCTCCTCCAAATTTCGTGGCCTCGTAACGAACTCCCAACCTAGCAGAATATTTGGTTAGAAATTCATAGGTGATTTGAGAATAACCTGCATAGACATTTTGAAAATAACCAAAGCCATTATTTAATAGTTCATTAGGTACAAATTTTTTTTTCGCGAAATCAAAACTATCAAAATTATAGTTGGATTTTACCCATCTAAAAACAGTTTTTACTCCAGTTTCAAGCATTAAATTCTTAGTCAATGGATTTATCCAGTCTAATTGAAGTGAAAATTCTTTGTTACTATTATTGTTCAAACTATGTTCTTGAAAAGAAAGGATATTTGACTTACTGTAGCGCAGAGCGTCATAGCCATCACCACTTATTCCGTCTGTTAATAGGCCGGCAATTGCAAATTCGCTTTTTGGCTTTTTCCCTTTTATTCTATAATCAAAACCAAGGTCATAACCCCATCCTTGAGATAAATAATCAGATTCTTGACGCCATAAGAAATCTAAACTATCAATAACGCCATAATTTGTTGACCAATTATCGACAGAATTCCGTAATCTGTATCTTCCTGTTGCGTTAAGAACTAAGGATTGAGACTCTGTAAATTGATGGTCCAAACTCAATGTTATTCGAGGGCCGCCACCCCAATTTACTTGATCTGAATGCTGTATTAATTGGTAGCTTATTCCCTTCTCATCTGTATTATTCCTTTTAGTTTCTAAATTTCCCCAACTTCTCCAAAAATGGCTTCCTAAAGATAAATTATAAGTGGTTTTTCCTTTTTGAGATGCCAAATTCCCACCAAAATGTGCACTTCGTGTTCCAATACCGCCACTTAAACTTCCAACTAATCCTTCTACCTTCTTTTCTTTTAGCACTATATTTATTATACCTCCACTACCTTCTGCATCATACTTCGATGTAGGATTTGTCATCACCTCTACAGTAGCAATATCATCAGCTGACATTGCACGTAGAGCATCTGAAGGGCTTCCTGAAAGTAGTCCTGAAGGCCTGCCATTGATTAGAAACCGAATATTTCTATTTCCACGCAATGATACATTTCCATCCATATCTACATCAACCATTGGTACTTTTGCAAGCAATTCACTCGCAGATTGCCCTTTGCTAGTTAAATCCTCATCTGCATTATATACCAATGCATCAGCCCTGTTTTCAATTAGGTTCTTTTTAACCTTTATTTCAACTGTTTTTATAGTATCTGCAGCAGATGTTGAATCAGTTTGACTCTTTAGTTTTACTGAATAAAAAACAAGAATGAAACTTACTAAACCTCTAAATATCCTATTGTAAAAAGTACACATTTTAACTTGATCTTATTGCCTCTACTGGGTTTAATGCTGCCGCTGATCTAGCCGGAAGAAAACCAGCAATTATTCCAACTAAAACAGAAATACCAATACCTAATAGAGCATCTTGTCCAGTTAAAATTAATTCTACCCCACCACCCATATTTTCACGTGCTATAGAATCTAGTATCTTCAAAACACCCGACACCAAAAATAAACCTATTATCCCTCCGCCAATGCTTAGCCATATGGACTCTAATAAAAACTGTAAACTAATAAAAAAGTTTTTTGCGCCAAGAGCTTTTTGAACTCCTATTTCTCTCGTTCTTTCTTTCACAGACACAAACATAATATTAGCTACACCGAAACAACCAACTAACATGGCAAAACCGCCAATCACAAATCCAATTTTTCGAATTTGACTAAATAATCCAGAAATGGCATCGGTAATCATGGTCATTTTATTAACAGCAAAATCTGATTCTTGTTTTGGTTTTATTCTTCTCACTTGACGCATTAATTGTTGGAGCTCGAATTTCAAATCATCTAAATTAGTCCCTTTTGATGCTTTTACTAAAATTTGGGCATCATCACTTTGTCTGTAATTCGATAATGCCATAGACCATTTGTATGGTACATAAATAAGATTATCATTACTTGCACCAATAATATTATTTCCTTGATATTTTGCCACACCAACAACTCGAACTTCCTTATTACCAATTCTAAATGGCTTGCCCATCGCTGCTTTTACGCTTCCAAATAATTCCAAAGCAATGGTATTACCAATCACGGCAATGGGTCGTCCGGATCGGGCTTCATCAATCGTAAAATATCTGCCATCCTCTAATTCAACGGGTTGGATTTCATTAAACTCATGCGAGACGCAACGAATATTGATTTTACTTAGTGTTTTTTTACTATTTGTAATATTAAAGTTAGTATTATACGCATAAGCAATGGCCTGAATCTTTTGGTTATCCACTATTTTTTTTAATGACTGTACATCTTGAGGACTTGATTTAGGACGTTTCATGTATTCCCACCATGGATAATTATTACCCATATCATCCCAGGGCCATTTTTGAATAAATAATACATCGGCACCTAACTTAGTAAATTGGTTATTCAAACTTAATTCTAATGAATGAACCAAAGCATAAACACTAACAATGCAAAAGATACCAATAGTTATTCCGAGTACAGATAATGCGCTACGCAATTTATTTAGCCTAACCGCATTCCAAGACATCCTTAGAGATTCAACTAATAGTATTTTGAGCGTCATTGCAAAACAAGTTTAAGTCCAATTTTTTGGAACTTACTTTTCATCTTTTTTTTCTCGTTTAAAAGTATCAAAATCACGACGATACAATACCCCGGCACCTAAAGTATTTCCTGAAACCCCATTGGTTGTGGTTGTATTATTTAAAATTAAATTATTAGACCTTGAGAAGGCTTTTAATCGCCAATTCTCATCTTTTGTTTTGTACTCTAAATTGAAGTTTAATGGAAGTGCTACGCTATTGACCAGCATAGCTACTGTTGGATCGTAATTCAAGTCTAAACGTAATCTATCCGATAAGAACCACTCACTGTTAACAAAAAGTTGCGTATTTGTGGTACCCGTCGTATTACGAATGTCATCAATATTAACCTGAATTCTTGTTGGTATACCATATTTTACAAAGAGGTCGTTTACTACTGAGCTTGCCAATGTAGAAATGCTATTTCCCGCAATTCCCGTACTACTGAAATTAGAGGTAGTTGGAGCGGTACTAGCCATAAAAGAAGGAGGTAGAAAATTACCAAATAGTAAAAGTGAAATCGATTGCCGCATGGCTTCATCCTTATTTGAACGTATCCGCTCAACTATTGAAACTACTTCTGCTGTGTTACTAGAAGTATTTGATTTCAGATCAGGTGCTTGAATATCGAAAGAAATTGAAGGACTAAACAGATTCCCTTTCATTCTTAAAACACTTAAAAATCTTGTGGTAGGATAAGAACTCTCGCTACTTCCTGAGGTAATCATTAAAGCAGATGGGGAAACTCTTTTTTCGAATGAACCTGACAAATCAACAACCGCGTCAAAAACATCTCCATCCCATCTAATTGTACCACCTTGAATTAGATCAATTTTCTTTATAATATTAATTCCTGGCAGTGAAAATGAATAACTACCGCTTCCAACCTTATATGTGCCAAAAAGTGAAAAATCACCTTCTTTACTATATAAAAGCCTAATATCGCCAACACCTCTTCCACTTATTACGTCCCCTAATCTTTTATCAATTACAAAATTCACTTGAGCATTTTGATTGGCATTTATATTTAAGTTTATCTCACCAAGTGCATCATCTTCTCCAGATTGTAATTGTTCATTTTCTTTTAATTGTTTTTTATCCGTGCTATGACCTTTTTTCACAAAAGTTACTGATCCCACCAAACTGTTTTGAGATACTTGAGGGTAAAGTATTGATAAATCTGATCCATTTTCGGTAGTTAAATTAATATCCATGTCAATTAAACTTAATGGCCCATGTATTCTGCAGTCTCCGCTCGCCCATGCTTTACCATAAAAGAGATCGTTACTTTTTTCGGTTGTATTCAATATTTGCATCTGCTTTATTGAATCGACTTTCAAGTTTAATCTAAAATCTTTGTATCCGTCATGTGTTAATTCTAAAGTAAAAAGCGCTGATCCTCTTTTTGATGGAGTACTTACCTTAATAGGGCTCATAGTATAAAGCCCTTCATCTGTAATTTTAAAATTGCCCCCAATTAAATATTCTGTGCCTAGATAATCAATATTTAATCCAAATTTATTAGTCGTTAATAAACCCAATATTTTAGGTTCTTCTGACGTTCCAGAAATTCGAACATTTCCTCCAAATTTTCCATTTTTAATCGTAACTACACCTGCCAAGAATGGCCTTAATATATCTAAACTTGATTCATTAGGTATATTACCTAAAATATTTATTTGAGTCGGATCTTTTCCCATTAACTTCACAGTACCCCTGAAATCAGTATTTGCTATTGGCCCATCTCTAAAGCTTGTTTCAAAATTTAACAACCCATTAACGTCTGTCTCACGAACCCAAGTAGATGCATCCCCATAGGAGTATCCTTGATAAAATATTTGATTAACATCAATGTTTCCTAAAAACTTGGGAGATCCCAATGTTGACGAAATCCGTACATCACCGTTCGATCTAAATAATAATGAATCGAATGTCCCTTTAGCAAAAAATGGAGTTAACACATTTGGAGTAATGTTACCAAAGTCAATATGTAGGGTGTCAGAATTTGATGCACCTGCAACACCGTCTATTTCAATGTAATGATTTTCATCCGCAAGATAGAAATCATTGACAGTCCATCTATTTTTTGTAAAATCTATACGTGCTTTAGGATCAAGCACCCAAATTTGATTTAGAATATTAATGTAGGTGCTACCAAAATACATATTTGCGAAGTCCTTGTGAATAGAGCCATTTGCGTTTATCAAAAAACTATACCTATCCGATTTATCGTGAATTCGAGAGGTAATCGAATACCCTCCTTTTAACATATCAAATGCCAAACCAAATGTATCGTAAACGGTTTTATTTACCTTAACGTAGTCTGTGTTTATTGACATTTTAGCTAATCCATATTTAGTAGGTTTATCAATAAAACAGTTCACCCTTTCCATTTGAATATCACCATATTCCATTGAGAATGGTCCAACTTTTAACTTGCATATATTGTCCTTTGCGAAGTAATTGCCTTTAATCCGCAAAGGGCCAAATTGCAGTCCGGGCAAAACAAAAGCATCAATCCAACCAGTTTGCGGAATAAATAGATCAATAAAAATGGAATCAGTGAGTTGTTTTCGAGAATCTACAAATCTTTCAGGGGCAACATAATGAGCAAAATGATTTATCCAGTCTGAGGTATTTGAAAATTTAATTGGCCCTGTAATTTCACCAACCACCCAATCTCCATTAAGAGATATCTTATCAGCCTCATACCGTGAAACCTCTTGCTTTATTAATTGAAATTCTCCAAATCCTCTGCTGATTTTAGAATTTTCGATTGATATAAAGCCAATGTAATCATCTATACACGACCCGGTTATATCGCACTTAACCTGACCAAAATATTTACTATTTGTGGTATCCAACCCCAAAGACTGAAGATCCATTTTTTTTAGATCTGCTAATAATTGCATCCGATGTTTAGCGTTAAAAACTCCAGTAACTTGAAGGTCTAAATTATGACTTAATGATTGAGCATCTGAATAAGAGTTAATACTAAGGTTTCCTTGGTCAATTTTACCTAAAATATCTAAACCGGTTATAACGACATTGTTATACTTTAGTGAAGTAAGATTTAACTTACAATTCCAACTGGCCAATTCATTAAAATCATTCCCAGAAATATTTACCTTACCATACACATGATCAATGGGTAAATCATATCCAATATTTCTAAATAACTTAGGTCTAAGATTGTCCAATTTCCCATTAATACTCATAGGAATTGAATTTTCCCGCTTTGAATAATTCAAAGAATAATTCCCTGAAAATTGACCTACCGAACTATTAATTGAGCCATTCATAATTAACCTCCCCGCAGGAAGTGTAAATTCAGCATCCATTTCAATATCCTGGATTGGATTTAAGTATTCTTTAAAATCATCATTTTCAAACCATTTTTCAATATCTTCTTGACTTAAATAGGTTCCATTAAAAACAATTTTTTGCCAAATAGAATCCGGTTTTTCCATCCCTTTTATATGATATTCAAGATCGATCTGAGACCCATTTTCAGTGATAGCATTAAAATATTTTGTTTTTATATTGTTCAATGGTCCTTGGATTTCGAAAGTAGGGGACAGTTTCAACGAATGGTTTTTTAAATAATCTGCATATACTCCCAAATCTGAAATATCAAATTCACCATTATCGACCCGCAAATAATAGTTAATATCCCAAAATGGGTTTTTAGGCATATTAGGTATTGGCGACATAGTAAATTGACCATTTAATTCAGTATTATTATAAGTCAATACCAATGGATTGAAATCTAAAATCCCGTCTTTGATATTAAATTTAGTTATAATTGAAACCATCTTGCCTGTACCCTCTTTTGTTTTGAGATATTTAATATCGAAGTGTAAGCCTGCAGTATCTATTTTAAACTCGGGGATCTCAGAATTAATTTTTGAATATTGTATAAAATTTGGATTAAAATCGCCCGGCGTTTGCATTAGTTTATTTCTATATCCTCGATAAAACACATACTCACCGTCTATAATACGGGTATTAGAAAAGCTAAAATTGAATGGCTTACTCTTTTGTGTATCTTGTTGCAAATTATCAAATAAAAATTCATGATTAATTCTGTTTGTATTTGAATAAACTCCCATAAATACACGTGGCTTAAATAAATCTAAGTTGATGATATCGAATTTCTTTTTGGCAATCTTCCAATCATCCAACTTCAAATCAATTGAACCTATAGATAAGAGAGTATCTTTTTGCTGATCTTTAAGTAATAATCCTTCAATATGAAAATTCCTCAAAAAGTCGACTTCAACATAATTCACAGTAACTTCAGCTCCTAAGGATTCACTTATTTCCGAGGCTACCCATTGCGATAGTTGTTTTTGAACCCACCTATTTCTAGTGAGTATTGCTAAAAAGGCAGAAAGAAAAACCACCCAAAACAGCGTGAGTAAAAGCTTCTTTCGTATTTTTGAGGACCTTTTCACCAATATACAAAGTTAATTTGAGCAATTGACAGTCAATCCACTTATGCAGTTTAATTCCACAATATTGGGCATTGAAAGTAGTTGTGACGACACGTCATCTGCTATAATTAAAAACGGTAAAATCAAGGCCAACATTATTTCAAGCCAAGACGTTCATCGAAAATATGGTGGAGTTGTACCAGAATTGGCATCTAGGGCGCATCAAGCCAATATAATTCCAGTAATTGATCAAACATTAAAACAATCAGAAACTGCGGTGGAGGATTTAGACGCAATTGCTGTCACACAAGGGCCAGGTCTTATGGGATCGCTAATTGTCGGTTTCAATACAGCTAAAGGCTTATCACTTTCACTAAACAAACCATTAATAGGTGTAAATCATTTGCAAGCACATGTTTCTGCCCTTTATATAGAGCATGAAGTAGTTTTTCCTATGATTTGTTTATTAGTTAGCGGTGGACATACTCAATTACTTCTGGTAGAAGATCATTTTAATTATAAAATTATTGGTAATACTATAGATGATGCAATTGGTGAGGCTTTTGATAAAGGTGCAAAATTATTAGGATTAGGATACCCAGGAGGACCACAAATATCCAAATTTGCAGTACTAGGCGAACCAAGATTTACTTTCCCTGATGCAAAAACTAAAGACCTAGACTTTAGCTTTTCAGGAATAAAAACTTCATTGCTATATTTCTTAAAAAAAGAACTTGAGAAAGATTCAGGTTTTGTTCAAAACAACCTTAATGATATTTGTGCTTCCTATCAACACTCATTGATAGAAATGACTGCTAAGAGATTAATAAAATCAATCCAAGAAAATAGTCCAAAATCTATTTCTTTAGTAGGAGGTGTTTCTGCAAACCTATTACTCAGAAAAATCACCCAAGAAATTGGTATGAAAAACAACTTACCTGTATACATACCTTCCGTGCAATATTGCACCGATAATGCAGGTATGATAGCGATGGCTGGGTCATTATTGTTTGAAAAGGGTGAATTTCTTTCATTAGATTCTCTCCCATTCACCCGATCATAAACATTATATTTGATTGTGCTTATTCCAGAACTAAATGAAATAACCAATGGCAATCAACTGCATATTGCACGCGCAATTAGTTGGGTGGAAAATCATACTGATGGGTATTGGGAGCTTTTAAAATCTACAATTGGGAACACCCCTGTTATTGGAATAACAGGACCACCCGGAGCAGGAAAAAGTACATTAGTAAATAGCTTAGTTCAATCCATGAGTAAAGCGGGTAAGCAAGTTGCTATTCTCGCAGTAGACCCAAGTAGTCCATTTAATTTAGGATCTTTATTAGGTGATAGATTGAGAATGCAGAACCTATATATGCTACCGAATGTATATATTAGAAGTTTATCATCTAGGGGATCGTTGGGAGGTCTAACAACATCAATTATTGAAGTTGTTGAAGTATTGAAGCTGGCTCCTTTCGATTATATCATTATTGAAACTGTTGGTGTAGGGCAAAGCGAAATTGAAATTGCCGGTATAGCTGATACCACTGTAGTAGTGAGTGTTCCCGAAAGTGGTGATGAAATTCAAACTTTGAAAAGTGGAATTATGGAGATAGCAGATATTTTTGTTGTGAATAAAGCAGATCGTGAAGGAGCTGCAACTTTTGCATCCCACTTAAAAAAGCTTGCACATGAACGTGCAGTTAAGAATTGGGAAACGCCGGTTATTCTTACCCAAGCTATTAATAATACTGGATTAGACGAGCTTATTGAAAGAATAGACTCACATTTTTTAATTAGCTCTAAAAATGCCCAAAAAAGAATAAAACTATTAGCAGAAAAGGCATTTAAACTAATTCAGAGTCAAAGAATGAGTAATCTGTCTATTACGCAAATTGAAAGTGATATTGAGAATTTTAAAAATGGGAATAATTTCAATCTGTTTTCTTTTGTAGAAAACTATTTCATGTAATTTATTTAACTACACTGAACCGGGTCGTAGTGGTTGGTGTTTGCAAGAAATACAATCCAGATCCTAACTTAGAAATATTTAAATGACCAGTGGAATTATGAATTTTACCTTCCATCAATCGTTGACCCTGTAAATTTATTATTATCCATTCGCTCCCTGTTTCTGTTCTATCCCATTCCACGTTTAGGAAATCGCCCGTAGGATTAGGATAAACGTCCAAGGGTTGAAGTTTTAATTTTCTGACAGCTGACTGCTTATCAACAACAGTAACCCAACAATCATTAGATACACCCCACCATTTGCTATCAAAATCAATATGAGCTATATTGTTTATTTTAGTTTGAAGCGCTAAGTCTTGGTATAAATCTACTTGATATTTAACCCAACCCACAGCATTTGAAGGTGATGCTTCATAAGTTTTTAAATTGGCTGGATCAAAATTCACAACTAAAATTCTTCCTTGTTGAATAAAGAATTGTGCTTTTTGAGGATAAAATGAATTTACTATTACACGCTGCAGTGGTAAGTCTCCAGCTAGAGTATCAACTAGAATCACTTTATTCACTTTGGAACTACTTGTGTTCTTAAAATCAATTGTATATTTCCATGTTGCGATCTTTTGATCTATCTCATTTCCTAATACAGAGTTTTTTTCTACAACACCACCATTTCCTCGCTTACCTATTTTCAATGATGCCACATTAATATTATCCGCTTGAGTTTCATCTTGACTAGTTATTAAACTGCCCGTTGAAACTCTAATATTATATTCGTCCTTTGAATTAGCAGATAAGGGCATTTTGTATCTAACCAATATAAATCGCACTTCAAATGGTTCTAAATTAACAAGTGAGTATGTCGCTTCAATGCCATCGTAATTATCGGCAGCTGGTTCACTGTAGAAATCAGCTAGGGGTAATGCATGAGAAATCAAAAGTGTTGCACTATTCAATGTATTCGCCCCATGGTTTTTAACAGTCACTAAAGCCTGAATGGTATCGCCCGCTTTCAATTCATCAGGATATATTGGTTCTACATTTACCTCAATGTCCTTGGTTTGAGGATCCATGTACTCACCTAAGCTTACATAGGAATATTTACCATTTCTTATTTGTGTGGCATAATTACCCGCACAAACATGGTAAAAGTGTCTTTTGTTTTTATGTTGTATAGTATAATCTCCTTGAGGTAGACCTACTGTAAAATGCCCGAATTCATCTGTTACTGTGAAGAAATACTCTCCTGTAGTTTTATTTGTTAATTTTAAAACCTCAGCGGGCAAACCCTTTTCTCCCTCATCTCTTTGACAGTCGCCATCGAAATCATAAAATAAATCACCGGTTAAATTACCGCTTTCGCTTATAATGCTTGAGAAAAACCTTATATCTGTATTAAGTTCATTAAAATCACCCCAAACAAATGCACCAGAACCTCTTTGACCTAATCTAAAATCGCCTTGAAGTCTGTTGCCAGTAAAAGCAAGATTATCATTTTCAAATCTCAACAGAGAAGAACCGTTTCCATCCTTAACAAAAGTCCCACCCAACAATAAATAAGATTTAGTTCCTGCAATAGTTTTTATCTCTGCCGAAGTGAAATTAGTAAAATCTAATTTTGAACTCCAATTAACATTAAATACTCGTACTGATTTATTTCCACTCGAATCTTTACCCAAGGCAGCTATTTGTGAACCGCTCCATGAAGCTAATTCTAAAATTTCTCCAATGAAAGGACTTCCAATTCCACCCCATCCTCCATTTGCAGCCGTGTAATATGCAATATTCCCAGTTTGTTTACCTGCAAAGGTTGTAAAATCACCTCCGATATATAATCTGTTACCAACAACCATTAAAGATCTGATTATTCCATCGGCACCCTGATCTAGGTTACTAGTTCCTAAATAATCCCAATTCGTTCCGTCGAATGAGGCAATATTCTGAACACTCTTACCATTTAAGGTGCTCTGAAATTTTCCAGCAATAATGAGTTTATTGTCGAAAACCGCCATTGTAATGATACCGTTATTTCTTGTATCGACTACTCCAACCTCTGGATCCCATTCTTGGGTATTTGCATTCCACTTATACAAATGAGTAACTGGAATTTCGGCATCTTTGGAAGCATTTGCCAAATATGCTCCAACATAAATGGTGTTATTAAAATAGGCTATTGAATGGAAATTGTAATTACCCTCAGTAGGAATAATGGGTGCTGGAGTTTTCAACCCCGGACAATAAGACCAGTACGCACCATTCCATCTTGCCAAAACATAATCTGTTGTATCAGAAGTAGATACATCATCATAAAGAGCAAAATATTCATCATCCGTAGCATATGAAGCCACAACTCTTCCTGGAAG
>Ga0222714_10000435_pt1 | contig 48318 bp, 49 predicted proteins | sample C33_3DmetaG_FD_165048 | JGI IMG/M metagenome (GOLD analysis project Ga0222714, IMG submission 165048) | Estuarine water microbial communities from San Francisco Bay, California, United States - C33_3D | ecosystem: Environmental > Aquatic > Marine > Unclassified | place: USA: California... | reverse complement strand
AAAACCGAAGAGGTAGCAGGCAAATCAGCCCGGGAGCTCTCGGCAGATGAGATTATTACCGTGCTCTCAAAAGAAGCCAAAAAGCGCAAAGAAGCAGCTGATGTGTATCGCAGTGCTGGAGCTGAAGATCGCGCTAATAATGAAGAAGCAGAGCTTGCAGTGCTAGCTGAATATCTACCGCTTGCGTTAACAAGCGAAGAAATTGAAGCGATCGTGAAAGATGCGGTAGCGCAAGCTGCTTCAGCTGGTTTAACGGGCATGAAAGCAATGGGTGCCGTAATGAAAGTTGTGCAACCAAAAACTCTAGGCCGTGCAGATGGCGCTGAAGTTGCAGCGCTAGTTAAACAGCTTCTAACTTAGTCCAAGCCTTCAGGAAGTTCGTTGCTGTTATCAATATCAAGATCAACCTCAGTTGATTGACCTGGGAAAAGCAATACCTCAGTTGGTTCATACCAAGGATTTAACTTAAATCCTCGTTTTCGTAAATTTTCATGCGCAGTTAGCATTGCTGTTTTCCAAATTGGTCCAGCCATTGTTGAGCCATAAACTTGCTTGTAGTACTTGCCATTAATTGTGATGTCTTTAAGTGGATATTTAAATCCACCACGTGGATCACCAACCCAAACTGCAGCTGCAACATCTGGGGTGTATCCAACAAACCATACCGAACTGTTTTCATTTGTAGTTCCAGTTTTGCCAGCAGCTGGCCTACCCAAACTCATTCGCCCGCCAGTTCGCCCTTCAATATCACCATCAACTACTCGAGTTAACATGTCAGTTACACCATCTGCAACTTGTCGTTCCATTGCTTGATTACAGCGAGCAGCTGGCACGCTTAAAATTTTTCCTGAGCGATCTGTAATTTTGCGAATTGCAGTAGCTGGACAATAAATACCTTTATTTGCAAACACACCATAACTTGATGCCATTGTTAGCGGAGTTACGTTAATTGTGCCAAGCGTGAGCGATGGTACTCGTTCAACCGGACCATCAGTTCCAGTTCTAACTCCCATAGCTTCAGCGACATCACCAATTTCACAGGCGGTTACTAGCTGAGCTAGCCGAACAAAATAGGTATTTACCGAATATGCAGTTGCTTGCGCCATTGTGAACTTACCGCTGCGAGTGGAATTTCTAACTTCATACGGCTCAAGTGGTTCACCAGAGTAACAATCTTCAAAGTTAAAAGTTTTTGGAGAACGCGCACTAATGACTAAACTAGGTGAAATACGCTGTTGAAATGCCGCAGCGAGCGTGAAAGCTTTAAATGTTGATCCAGCCTGCATACCAACTGTGCCATTGTTGGCACGCCCAACTGCGTAGTTGTAAGTGGTGTAACCATCACCCTCAATACCCCACAGCCGATTTTGTGCCATTGCAATAATTCCGCCAGTTGCTGGCTCAACCATCACAATTGAGATTGCCTTTTTACTTTCATCATCGCGCGGAATTGTGGTGTCAACTGCAACTTGTGCTGAACGCTGAGTTTCAGGGCGCAATGTAGTTGTAATCGTAAGTCCGGTTTGTCGCAGAAAGGCTTCTCGATCATCTAAAGTGACACCATATGCAGGTGAATTTCTAATTTCTGTTAAAACATAGTCACAAAAATATGGGGCATAGCTTGAAACACATCCATTTGCAAGCGGACTTGGATTTAGTGAATCTGCAACTGATAGCGATTTATAATTATTGGCATCAGCTCGGGAAATAAAATCTAAATCAACCATACGATCAAGCACAACATTTCGACGTGCTTGATTACGAGTTGGGTAGGCAATTGGATCGTTAGCGGATGGCGATTGCACGATGCCTGCGATTATTGCGCTTTCATTTGCGTTTAGCTCATTTGCAGATTTTGAAAAGTATCTTCGAGCAGCTGATTCAATTCCATAAGCTCCGGCACCAAAGTAGGAAACATTTAAGTAGCGTTCAAGTATTTGCTGTTTATTTAAACTGCGCTCAAGTTGTAGCGCATATTGAATCTCTTGTATTTTTCCTAAAACTGATTGCGCTCTTGCAGCTTTAACTTCCTCCGGAGTTGTGGCAGCTTGTAATAAAGTGTTTTCAACTAGCTGCTGGGTAATTGTGGAGCCACCTTGAACTACTTCACCAGCCGCCGCATTTGCAAAAAAAGCTCGAATAAGTCCACGTAGATCAAAACCGTTATGGTAAAAATAGCGAGAATCTTCAATCGCCACCATTGCTTGCTGCATCAGCGGCGAAACTGCCTGCAGCGGAACCTCAACTCGATTCTCATCAAAAATTGAAGCAACTAATGTTCCATCACTTGCCACAATTCGAGTTCGCTCAGGCAGCGGTGGTGTGGTTAGCGCAGCTGGTAATTCTTGGAACTCTTCAATTGCATTTCGCATTACTGCACCAGTTACGGCCACAACTGGCGCTGCAAGCACAGCTAGCAGCGCACCAATTAGTGCGGAAACAGCCAGATATTGAATTAGCCGAGTTCGAAATAAGGAGCGCACGGCATTAGCGTAAAGGACGATGTTTAGTAGTAGGAGATTTGCGTCTAATTCACCTAACTTTGCTCCGTACTTCACTTGTTAGTCACTTTGGACTGAACTAATGCGCCTGTGGGAAATTCCTTGGTGGGAAGCTCCATGGCGAGCTGGTGGGCCGACGCTGCTTGTGCTGACACAGATGCTGAACTGATGTTCTCAACCGCAGCAGATCAGCAGCTGATCAAGCGGATTTGTCGGCGCTGTCCAGTTGCCACCGAATGTCTGATTGAATCGCTGGAAAATCAGATTCAGTACGGGGTGTGGGGTGGGCTAACTGAGCGAGAACGCCGGGTTTTGTTGCGTAAGCATCCCAATCGAAGCTCTTGGCGATCACTGCTACAAGCCAACTCCACTACCGCGCTGGTGTAAAACAAGTTAGATTACGCATATGACTAAATATGAATATGCAACAGTTCCGTTATTAGTTCACGCTACCAAGCAGATCCTTGATACCTGGGGAGATGATGGCTGGGAGTTGGTGCAGGTTGTTCCCGGCATGAACCCAGAAAATGTGGTGGCTTACTTGAAGCGTGAGAAAAAATGACTAAATGGAGCAAGCGCATAGCTGAGCTTGGTATTGAGTTACCAGAAGTTGCTAAACCAATTGCTGCCTATGTCCCAGCGGTAAAAGCAGGACGTGTGGTTTACACATCAGGGCAGCTGCCAATGGTGAATGGCGAACTTATGTTCGTTGGTCAAGTTGGAGTTGGCGTTAGCCTTGAAGATGGTGCAGGTTGCGCTAGGCAGTGCGCGCTAAATGCGCTAGCTGCAATTGGTAGCGTGGTTGATTTAAATAAAATTGATCAGATTGTCAAAGTTACAGGTTTTATTTCCAGCAGGCATGATTTCACAACACATAGCGCTGTCATGAATGGTGCAAGTGATTTATTGTTGGAAATTTTTGGTGATGCTGGAAAGCACGCTAGAACTTCAATTGGAGTGTCAAGCTTGCCGCTTGGTGCACCAGTAGAGGTTGAGCTGCTAGTTCGACTTGCTGACTAGTGCGCATTACTGACTAGTGTGCTCTGCGCTCTAGTCTTTCAATCTCAGTAATTAAAACTGATTTCTGTTCTAGTACAATCCAACCTCGATGTGCGAAATCTGCAAGCGCTTTATTAACTGTTTCTCGTGATGCACCAACAAGTTGAGCTAACTCTTCTTGAGTTAGATCATGATTAACTCGCATCCCATCAGCTTCGACTTGACCAAACTTACGAGCAAGCTCAAGCAGCGCTTTCGCTACGCGACCTGGCACATCGGTAAAGACTAAATCGCTAAGTGAATCGTGGCTTTTGCGCATTCGGCGAGCTAATGCGCGCAGCAGTCCAATTGCAACTTCTGGTCTACCAGTTAGCCATGGCTGTAATGCTTCATTACCAAGACCTAGCAATGTGACATCGGTAAGCGCAATTGCAGTTGCCTGTCGTGGACTTGGATCAAAAAGCGATAATTCACCAAACATCTCACCAGGGCCAAGCACCGCAAACATATTTTCGCGACCATCAGTTGACTGGCTGCCAAGTTTTACTTTTCCTTGCATCACAACATATAGTCGATCACCAGGGTCGCCCTCAGCAAAAATAACCGCGCCTTTGCCGGCTTTGTGCTCGCTCATAGATGCTCGAAGCGCCTGAGCTGCTTCATCATCCAGCGCCGAAAACAACAATGCCCCACGCAATGCGTTATCCATAGTCATAGTTTCGCCTATCCCATTTTTGATTCAGGCTCTACCCTCAGCTAGTGTCAAAAAAACCAGCCAGCAGGCGCAAACCTGACCAGAGTCAAGTAGCAGAGATTCTACGACGTTTGCGTGAAACTTACCCAGATGCTGACTGTGAACTTAACTTTAATACTCCGTTTCAATTATTAGTTGCAACAGTTTTATCAGCTCAGTGCACAGATGTTCGCGTAAATCAGGTAACAAAAGTGCTTTTTAAACGCTACCCAAAAGTAACTGATCTGGCCGCAGCTGATCGAACTGAGCTTGAAGAGATAATTAAATCCACCGGTTTCTATCGAGCTAAGGCCAATTCGTTACTTGGCTTGGCAACTAAATTGGTAACTGAATACAACTCAAAAGTTCCGGTTGAATTAGAAGAGCTAATTAAATTGCCAGGGGTTGGCAGAAAAACTGCAAATGTAGTTCGAGGTGAAGCTTTTGATCTACCAGGGTTAACAGTTGATACCCATTTTGGCAGATTAGTGCGGAGATTTGGTTGGACCAAAGAAACAGATCCGGTGAAAGTTGAATTTGCAATTGCCGATTTAATCGAACCAAAAGACTGGACAAATCTGTCACAAACTTTAATCTGGCACGGCAGGCGTCGCTGTCATGCTCGCAAACCTGCCTGCGGCGCATGTCCGATCTCAGATATTTGTCCAGCGTTTGGCACCGGATCTATTGAACCTGAGCTGGCAGCAAAGTTAGTTAAATCATGAACTTACCTAACTGGCTAAATCCAATTGCTGATGTTTTAACAAAACCAACTCAATTTTTTCAATATCAATCAGCTGATTTAATTACCGCCAAACAAAGTGCGGTGCTGTTGTTATTCAGTGATGAAAATTCCACACCTAATTTAACTTTTATTAAGCGTTCGCAATTTCTGAAACATCACCCAGGACAAATTGCGTTTCCAGGTGGACTCATTGAGCCAACTGATCCAGATCTTGTTGCAACTGCACTTCGAGAAGCGCAAGAAGAGATTGGGTTAAATCCAGATTCAGTGCTACCAATTGGCGCCTTACCACAGATCTCAATTGAAGTTACTGGTTTTGCAGTAACGCCAATTATTAGTTACTGGCAGCAACCACATCCAGTATCACCAGTTGCGACCGATGAGGTGGCAGAGGTATTTGCAGTGCCGATTGAAAAGTTTATTTCATCCAGCTCAAAAGTTTGGGCAGTCAAGCAAAACTACAAAGGACCAGCATTTTTAATAGATGAAAAATTAATTTGGGGCTTTACCGCAACTGTGTTAGCCGAGTTGTTCACTTCAGCTGGACTAATATCTAGCTTTGAGGCTGATTCTGAAATTGAGGTGTAGCTATGAGTAGTGCTGATACTGTAATTTTAATTGTAATTGGCTTACTCAGTTACTACGGCTGGCATCGAGGAATTATTCGCTCTGCTTTTAATTTTGCTGGCTTAACTTTAGGTGCGCTAGTTGCAGCGCTGTATCTGCCTCGATTACTGCCAGATACTTTTGCTGGTGGCAGCGGCTCATTTGCCATGATTATTGGAATTTTGGTTGGCGCATTTATTGGTAAAACAATTGCAGGTTTTGCTGGTCGAATTGTGCGACCCTTTGTTGCGCCGCTTGGACCACTTCGCATCATGGATAAATCTGCAGGCCTTGTGCTGATGACAGCTTCAGCCGTTGTTATTTGTTATTTTGCAGCAGCCGCGCTAGTGACTGTGCCAGATATGCCATACAGCCAAAGCCTTAATGATTCGGTACTACTTGAGATAACTAATAGTTATGCACCAGACTTTATTGTTAATCTCGCTAGAGAAATAGCTGGCGAGCTAGGACAAAAATTAGCTCCATGGTTGGATCTAAGATCAGCTGTTATGAACTTGCGTTAACCATTTAGTAAAAACTGGAAGCAGTTGTTCAGGATTGCGCTCGTGTAAGTGATGACCACCAAATCCAAATTCGTGATATGTAAAACTGGACTTGACATACTTTTTTGATAGCTGAACTAAATCTGAATCGATTAGTGGATTATCTAATACTCCAATTGCCAGCACGGGATGCTTAATAGGTTTGCGCATCTGTCGATAAAACTTTCGGCCTTCAATTCGTAGCAAAGATCTAGCTGCCCAGCGGTAGTACTCAATAGCTGATCTAGGTGTGATACGGCTGAGAAATGCAGTGCGATAACGCTGGGCAAGCTCTAGCGGTGGCCATTGATCGTTGTTCCAGGCCCTTAACCAAGTTTCTAATAGTTCAGCATCATTATGAATTAGCCGCCGGTATGCAATAGTTTTAACCTGCATACGAGATAGCATCCAGAAAAATTTACGAGTTTTTTTATCTTGTAAAAAGTTATCAATTAACACATTAGGGTGTGGGGCATTAATAACGCCAATCGCTGTTATTAAATCTGGATGATTCTGTGCTGCAGCCCATGCGGCAAACCCACCCCAGTCGTGACCGATCACTATTGCAGTTTTTGCACCAAGCATTCGAATTACTGCAGCGATGTCATGTGAAATAGATTTTGGATCATAACCGCGTGGTGGTTGATCACTATCTCCATAGCCACGTAAATCAATTGCCACAACTCGATAGCCATGATTTGGAAGTTCAGTTAAGTAATCACGCCAGGTATACCAATACTGACCAAAGCCATGTAAGAGCAGAATTAGTGGATCAGTTTGGTTGCCAGCACTAACAACATGAAATGCATTTGCAGAGGCGATAACTTTGCTATGTTGCCATGGTCCATCTTGGTAGATGACTTTATGGGCAGCCCACATAAGTTAGTCGCCAGCAATAATGTCTTTGGTTTCCTGCCAAGACTTAAGGGCACGAGTTGGAGCTTTAATTTTACTAAAGGATTTAACTCCAAGAATTAGTAGCAAAGCTGCAACTAAAAACAGCACACCAGTCATAATTAAAAATGAAAACCAAATTGATAATCCAGTTTCTGAAATCGCTAGCGCAGCTGTAATAGCTGCAAAGATCATCACAAAAATTAAACTTGCAGAACCAACAATTATGAAAACCACCGCAAATAGCGCACTTTTGCTCGATGCGCGCAGCTCTGCTCCAAGTAGTCGCAACTGCAGCAGCGCAACTTCCTCGACAGAATCAACTGCGTCCACCAACTTTTTTCGAACTGGCTTGCCTGACTGTTGGTGCTTCATAACTCTCCCTACGATCTTGCCCAAGCGTAGTAGCAAGATGGCGCGCTTAATCTTCCGTGCCGCCACTTGATAACCCCTCACTGATGAGCTTCATAACTGCTGAATCGGCTAATGTGGTGACATCGCCTAATTCTCGATTTTCTGCCACATCTTGTAGCAATCGACGCATTATTTTACCTGAGCGGGTTTTGGGTAGTTCAGCCACAATCAGAACCTGGCGCGGCTTGGCAATAGGGCCAATCTCTTTTGCCACATGATTGCGCAGCTCAGCTATCACATTATCGTGCTCATGTCCGGCCCGCAAAATTACAAATGCCACAATTCCCTGACCTGTGACCTCATCATTTGCTCCCACAACTGCAGCTTCTGCTACTGCAGGATGCGAAACTAGGGCAGATTCAACTTCAGTTGTTGAGATGCGATGGCCAGATACATTCATCACATCATCAACTCGACCTAATAGCCAAATCGCACCTTCGTCATCCCACTTTGCACCATCACCTGCAAAATATTGACCTTCGAAGCGGCTCCAATATGTTTCACGATATCTAGCTGCATCACCCCAGATGCCTCGCAACATACTTGGCCAAGGCTCAGTTAAAACTAAATAACCACCATGCCCCCAACCAACTGCAACACCTTGGTCATCCAAAATTTCAGCGCTTATTCCAGGGAGCGGAATCATCGCTGAACCTGGTTTAGTTGATGTCACACCAGGTAGCGGCGAGATCATGATCGCACCAGTTTCAGTCTGCCACCAAGTGTCAACAATTGGACAGTTGCTGTTACCAATTACTTCTCGATACCACATCCATGCTTCAGGATTAATTGGTTCACCAACAGAACCAAGTAAGCGCAAACTTGATAAATCCGCTTCCGCAGGGAAGTTATCTCCCCATTTCATAAATGTTCTAATTGCAGTTGGTGCAGTGTAAAGCTGAGTTACTTTGTATTTTTCAATTAATTTCCACCAACGAGATTTAGTTGGAGTATCGGGAGTTCCTTCATACATTAACTGTGTTGCACCATTGGACATTGGTCCATAAACAATATATGAATGACCAGTTACCCAACCTACATCTGCAGTGCACCAATAAATATCTGTTTCAGGTTTTAGATCAAAAACATTAAAGTGGGTGTAACTTGCTTGAGTTAGATATCCACCAGTTGTATGCAATATGCCTTTTGGTTTTCCAGTTGTGCCAGATGTATACAAAATAAATAGTGGATGCTCAGCATCAAATGCAACTGGCGTATGCGTAGCGCTTTGCTTATTAACTACTTCATGCCACCAAAGATCTCGATCACCAAACCAGGCAACATCTTGGTTAGTTCGACGCACAACTAATACATTTTCGACGGTTGGACAGTTATTAACTGCTTCATCAACCGCAGGCTTAAGGGCAGACGCGGCTCCACGTCGATATCCACCATCAGATGTAATAACTAGCTTTGCAGCAGCATCTTCAATTCGACTGCGAAGCGCTTCAGCAGAGAAGCCACCAAAAACAACTGAGTGCACTGCTCCAATTCGAGCACATGCCAACATTGAAATTGCAGCTTCTGGAATCATTGGTAAATAAATTGCAACCCGATCACCTGCTTGAATTCCTAATTCAAGCAGCGCATTTGCAGCTTTTGATACCTCATCTTTTAACTGCGCATAAGTAATTGTTTGACTATCGCCAGGCTCGCCTTCCCAATAAAGCGCAACCCGATCACCATTCCCAGCTTCAACATGGCGATCCACACAGTTGTATGCCACATTTAACTTTCCGCCAACAAACCATTTGGCAAACGGGGCATCGCTCCAATCAAGAGCTTGCTGCCATGGGGTTTCCCAACTTAACCTGCCAGCTTGAGTCTCCCAGAATTTGATTCGATCAGTTTTAGCTTGTTCATACAAGTCAGGCTGGGCATTAGCGACAGCTGAAAACTGTTCGGTTGGTGGAAAATATCGATTTTCGTGGAGCAGATTTGCTACCGCATCGTTACTCATAAGACCCCTTAGCTTCAATAGGTAGATGTTGGTGCATCAGCAGGGCTTGGTGCAAGTGGGCAGCACCAAGTTATCCCCAGATTCAAAATTAACCTATTGAATTTAGTGATGTAAACGCATGCTCAGCGGGTGAAAAGTGGATTTGTGCTACTAAGCCGCGATGATCAGTTAACTGCAACCGCAGTTGCTGCAGCGGCAACGGCAGGTATTGAGCTGCGATTATTAGAGCAATATCCAGTTATTTCAGCAACTGAATTTTTAATTGCCGACCTAAAAGCATTAATTGATCATCCTACGCTTCGTCCAGATTTACTAATTAGCACTGAGTTAACAGATTCAATTTGGCGATATGCCGCAACTTATGCACCAGCTCAATTAGTTCAGTTGCCACAAGCTGCTAGCTGGTTTCAAACTTGGTTAACCAGTCAGCATTCAATTAAATCACCGCTGATCTGTATTCGCTCTGTAACTGCAGGTGCAGGAAGCAGTGTGCTCGCAACTGCAATTAGTTACACCGCTTCGCAGCAACAGGAAGTAGTTTTAGTTGACCTGGACCATGCTCGCTCCGCAATAAATTTACTAACCACCATTGAAACAAAAAATGCAGTTAGCTGGGAGCAGCTTTCAAGTTTAATCGGCCTACCTGCTGGTTCGGCGTTATCAGCGCGATTGCCAAATCATCAGAAATTAAAGTTATTAAGTTTTAATGCCTACCAAATAAAACCGCCAGAAATTGAATTGATTGAAAGTGTCATTGCCCTGCTGCGAGAACAATTTAGTTTAGTAGTTGTTGATCTAGGCCAACTACCAACCTCAATTTTGCATCGAACAGCATTAACAAAAAGTATTTTAGTATCACCATGTAATCTACTAGGTGTTGCAAAACTAAAAACTCAACTTACTACAAGCCAAGTTGTGCTTCGAGTTGAACAAAAAACTGGTCTAACTAAAAAAGATGCTTTAGATTTTCTTGGGCTTAGCTATCTGCCCAGTTATAAGTCTGACCCAAAATTACAACTTGATATCGCCGATGGAGTGATTCCAGGTGAACGAAAAAAGTCTGAGTTAAGAAAAATCTCCGAAGAGCTACTTATAGGGATAAAAAATGAATCAACTATTGCTTGAGCAAGTTAAGGAACAATTAGCAGTAAGTGGCGCTGAGTTAACCGAAGTTGAGATTAGTCAGGCGCTACGAGCTAGCGGCGCGCTGGAGTCAGGTAGCGAGCTAATTTTGTTAGCTCGAAATATTAAATCAATGCTAATTGGATATGGGCCGTTGGAAGAGCTAATTCAGCAACCAGGACTAACTGATGTGCTTGTGCATGGTGATGGCCGGGTTTATACAGATTCTGCTGCTGGCCTGCAGTTTGTAGGCAAACTATTTGCTGATAGCAGCTCGGTGCGCAGCTTTGCTCAACGCTTGGCGCTGCAGGCAAAACGAAGACTTGATGATGCTCACCCTTGGGTTGATGCCAAATTGAGCGATGGCAATCGAATGCACGCTTTGCTGCCTCCAATTGCGGTTAATGGTCCGCAAATCTCAATTCGTATCCCAAGCAAGCAACCGCTGAGCATGACGCAACTAATAGAAAATAAAACCCTAAGCCAAACAGCAGCTGCTGATCTAAGTGCGTTAATTGAATTAAAAAAATCATTTTTAGTTATTGGTGCAACTGGAGCGGGTAAAACATCTTTATTAGCCAGTTTGTTATCAACGGTAAATCATGCAGAGCGAATTTTGGTAGTTGAAGAAAACAGTGAACTCAGAATAAATCATCCACATGTTGTCCAATTGGAAGCTAAACCTGTAACGGCCGAAGGTATTGGTGCGATCACTATGCAAGATCTGGTTCGACAAACTTTGCGGATGCGACCTGATCGAATCGTCGTTGGTGAAGTTCGAGGTAGCGAAGTGCTAGATTTATTGCTTGCTTTAAATACTGGTCACGCTGGCTCAGCTGCAACTTTGCATGCTAACTGCGCAACTGAAGTTCCAGCTCGAATTACTGCGCTGGGATTGCTGGCAGGTATTGAAGCGAAACTTAGCCATGACTGGCTGCTACATGGAATATCCCATGTAGTTGAAATCAAAAGAGCAGCTGGAAATCGAGTTGTTAGCTCAATTTCAGAAGCAAATACAACTGCTGGCAAATATGAACTGATTGCAAATTATGCTAGATCTGAAACCGCCCTAAAGGCTGCGTAATGATTGAAGGAGTATTAATTGCAGCAGCCATAGCTTTGCTGCTAGGTGTAAACCAAGTAGCAACTCCAAAATTAATTCGATATCAAAATCAAGATCAGGCCGATGAAATTGACTGGATGCGAGGTTTTATCGATGCGCTACGTATCGGTGCAACACCTACTGAAGCGCTAAATTATGTAAATTTAGAGCTAGTGCCAAAAACCAAAGCTGCACTACAACAACAAACAGATTTAAGTTCAGCACTTACAGTAGATGCTTTGCAACGAAATAGCCTGCTGCTCAAAGCGCTTGCAGCATGTTGGCAGGTATCACAACAGCATGGAGCGCCGCTATCGCCAGCTATGCAATCAGCGTTAACCGCTCAATTAGATCGAATGGCAATTGCAGCTGAAGTGAAAAGCCAGCTTACTGGACCAAAAACTGCAGCGCTAACTCTTGCCCTACTGCCAGCTGCCACCTTATTAATGGCGCAAGCAATTGGAATCTCAGCTGTTAAGTGGTTAATCACCAGTGGTTTTGGAATTGGGGTATTAGTTATTGGCAGCTCGCTGCTGGGATTGGGAACTTGGATTATGTTTCGGTTAGCTGCCAATATTGAACAAGAGCTACAACTTTGATAACCGGCCTACTTATTGCAACTGCAGTTTTTTTACTGATACCTAGCTCACCGCTAAAATCTAAATCACCTAAAAAAAAGGCCACACCTCAACAAATATCAACCATATTTGCGCTGGTAGTTTTAATGGTTTTTCCATCCCTAACAGGCTTATTAGTTAGCCTGATTATTTTTTGGTGGCTGCCTAATCTAATTCAAAAACTGCCAACAAAATCAACAATCAAGCAAGATCGGGTTATTCAGCAGGAGCTAGATCTCACAATTGATTTAATAGCTGTGGCCTTAGCAGCAGGATTAAGTGTGCTTGCGGCGCTTGATGCTGTGGCAAAAGTTGTGCAACCAAAACTTGGTGCCGAATTAACTGCTGCAGCAAATAGATTGCAGTGGGGTGCAGATCTAAATGACGCCTTTAGTGATCAGTTACAAGTTATTGCTGCAGCGCTTGGACGGGCAATGGATCATGGTATCGGTGCAGGAAAAGCCTTAGCTGAGATTGCAGCTCGCACCCGAGAGCAGCGAAAACAGGAACTGCTACGCCGAACCAAGAAGTTAGCTGTCACGTTAGCTTTACCAGTTGCGCTCTTAATGCTGCCCGGATTTGTGTTACTTGGAGTTGTGCCCATGGTTGTGCCAGCGCTTAGTTCTCTTTGGTAATCCCCAGCATCGATCAATAAACATTTTTTCAGAATCTTTATTTTAATCATAAAAATGTTTGAGAATCAATAAGTTGCAACTTGCAACCAAAAAAGCGGGGGAAGTGATGACAAAAGTTATACAGCTCACCAGATTCATTAAGTCGCACCTTGGCAATGATTTAGGAATGATAAGTGCAGAGTACGCGATGGGAACTATTGCTGCGTGTGGTTTTGCTGGGGGATTATTTAAAATCTTAACTGGAGCTGCAGCACAAGATGTGCTTTGGACAATAGTTAAGAAAGCATTATCAGTTTTTGTACCATGGTAAAACAAGTTGTTGTAGAGCGGATGCTAAAACACATCCGCTCTACAACTGGATTTGTAACAGTTGAGTTAGCAATTGGAATTGCAACTTTGGCTTTTGGCTTCCTAGCTGCAGTTTCAGCACTTGGAGTTTTTCTAACGCAATTAAATTTAATTGATACTGCACACAATGCAGCCAGAGCTGCAGCCCGAGGTCAGCAAATTGATTTACCAGCAAATGTTTCGTTGACTCAACAACTACAAAACGGAGCAATTTTAATTGTGGTAAAGCGTGATTTAGATTTTTGGAGCAAGGCAATTGAGCTAACTGCGACCGCAGAGGTTATTGTGGAATGAAATACTTGACTAATCGCGGATCTGCAACTGTATCGATAGCAGGATTGCTTATTGCAATAATGGTGTTATTCAGCTTTGGCGCTGCTGGCAGCGGCGCTTTAATCACAAAACATAAATTGAATTCAGCGACAGATTTAGCGGCTTTATCGGCAGCAATGTCGCTGCCAGAGGTTTCAGCCGCCTGCCAGGTAGCGGCAGCTCAGCTACGCCGCGGCGGATTTGAGCTCACCAACTGCCAAGGGGGTGAAATGTGGGTTAGCCTCACAACTTCGGCAAATCTCGCCATCTTGTCACGCCCAATTCAGCTTAACTCCGAGGCGACTGCGGGCTGGTAGCGTGCTATTGCTAACTTGCGCCACGCCACAGGTTGTGAGGGGCGTTTGACAGCAGGTAGCCCCTAACCGCCACAATCTGTTGGATTCCTATTAATAAGGAGCTTAATTGAGTAAGGCTGGGACAGGGACCAAGCTGGTGATTGTTGAATCGCCAGCTAAGGCCAAGACCATCGAAGGCTACCTGGGCGATGGCTATGTGGTCGCAGCTTCAGTTGGTCATATCCGAGATCTGCGCGGCAGCGGCCTTGCTGTGGATGTTGATAATGACTTTGCTCCAACGTATGAAGTGGATGACAGCCGAAAGCCCAAAATTGCCGAACTCAAGAAACTGCTTAAGTCAGCTGATGAGTTATTACTTGCCACTGACGAGGATCGCGAAGGTGAAGCAATTGCTTGGCATTTAGTTGAAGCGCTAGAACCCAAAATTCCATACCGCCGAATGGTCTTTAATGAGATCACTAAAGATGCCATTCGAGGTGCCTTAAATAACACCCGTGATCTAGATCGTAAATTAATTGATGCGCAAGAGTCTCGTCGCATTATTGATCGACTATATGGTTACGAAGTATCACCTGTGTTATGGCGCAAAGTTCAGCCAGGTTCAAGTGCTGGCCGCGTGCAATCAGTTGCAACCAGATTAGTTGTAGAGCGAGAACGAGAAAGAATTGCTTTTAAGTCAGCTCAATATTGGGACATCTCAGCGATTCTTGCACCGGGTAATTTTAAATCAAAACTACTAGAACTAAATGGAACCCGAATTGCTGCGGGTAATGATTTTGATGAAGCTGGTAAATTAACTAGAACTGACCGAGTGGTGCTCGATGAAAAAACAACTACCCAGTTAGTTGCAGATTTAAACAATGCTCAATTTACAGTAGCAAGTGTTACTGAAGAGCCTCGAACATTTAAACCACCTGCGCCATTTATGACTTCAACGCTGCAGCGAACAGCAAGCAGCAAAATGGGTTGGGGGTCGCGTAGAACTATGCAGATCGCTCAAGGTTTGTATGAACGCGGATACATCACTTATATGCGAACTGACTCTACAAATTTGTCAGAGCAAGCTACTACTGCAGCCCAAACTCAAGCACGTGAAATTTTTGGTGCTGAAAATGTGGCAGATCAACCGCGCAAATATGCAAATAAAGTAAAAAATGCGCAAGAAGCTCACGAAGCAATCCGACCAGCTGGCTCAGTATTTAGAACTCCAGCTGAACTACAAGGTGAAATTCGCGGTGATGAGTTTGCACTTTATGACTTAATCTGGCGTCGCACTTTAGCTTCACAAATGGCCGATGCGCTGGGCTTCAATACTCAAGTGCGTCTTGAAACTAAAACTGCAGCTGATGCAAATTTAGTATTTACAGCTTCTGGCACAGTAATTACGCGTCCTGGATTTAAAGCAGCGCTAGATGAAGTAAAAGAAGAAGTTTCAGATGAAGATGATACTGCAGTTTTACCGCCATTAAGTGTGGGAGATAAATTAACCGCAACTGAACTTACGGCAGATGGCCATGCAACTAAACCGCCAGCTCGATACAGCGAAGCCTCGTTGGTTAAAGAACTTGAAGAGCGCGGAATTGGCCGACCCTCTACATATGCCTCAATCATTGAAACGATTGTGGCTCGTGAGTATGTGCGCCGGGTTGGTAAAGCGCTAGTGCCAACTTGGCTTGGCTTTGCAGTGACCAGATTGCTAGAGGGCCACTTTGGTCGCTTGGTTGATTATGACTTCACAGCCAAGATGGAAGAAGAGCTGGATCAAATTGCAAGTGGCGAGTTGGATAAATTACTTGTGCTACGCAGTTTTTATTTTGGTGATAACAACTTAGAGTTTCCAGGACTACATCCGTTGCTGGAAAGCGCAGGCGAAATTGATGCCCGCGCTAACTCAACAATTGCAATTGAAGGCACAGATATCACTGTTCGAGTTGGTAGATATGGTCCATATGTAGAACGAGGTGAAGAGCGTGGCTCGGTACCACCAGATATGGCACCAGATGAGCTAACTGCTGAAGTTGCTGAGCAACTACTTAAACAAAAGTCTGATGAACGTGAAATTGGAATCAACCCAGCAACGGGACGCATGATTGTTGCAAAAGCTGGACGTTTTGGACCATACGTAACTGAACTAATGCCAGAAGATTCTGATGATAAAGCTCCAACTGCATCTTTGTTTAAGACAATGGATCTAGGCAACATAAGTCATGATGATGCAATTGCGCTGCTATCTTTACCTAGATTAGTTGGAGTTGATCCAACTGAAGATTTACCAATTGAAGCACGTAACGGAAAATTTGGACCTTACTTAACAAGAGGTAAAGATTCTAGATCGCTTAATAGCGAAGAAGAAATTTTTAGCGTAACTCTTGAGCAAGCATTAGCAATATATGCACTACCTAAAACTCGCAGGGGAGCGCAACCAAAAGCACCACTAAAAGAATTAGGAATAGATCCAAATTCTGAAGTATTGATCACGCTACGTGAGGGTCGCTTTGGGTTGTATGTAACAGATGGTGTAACAAATGCTTCACTGCGAAGTGGGGATTCAGTAGAAACTATTGACCATGAGCGAGCTGTTGAGCTGCTTTCAATTCGTCGCGCTGCAGGACCGGTTAAGAAACGAACAAAGAAAGCAACAAAAAAAGCCACCAAGAAGGCTGTAAAGAAAACTGCTAAGCCAGCCAAGAAAGCTGTGAAGAAAGCAGCTAAAAAGCCAGTGAAAAAGGCCAAATCAGCTCCGGATCTGGCAGTAGTTGATTTAGTTGAGACACTAACTCCGGTATCACCGGTCTGATTTACCGCGTAAAGTAGCGCTTATGACCGCCTCGCTGCCAGATATCCCACTTCGCTCAGCTGGCCCTGGTTTCTTTGTAACTTTTGAAGGCGGCGAAGGTGTTGGCAAAAGCACCCAGATTGAGCTTCTAAAAGCAGAGCTAATCAAAATTGGTAAAACTGTTGTTACTACCAGAGAGCCTGGCGGCACAACTGCAGCTGAAGCTATTCGTTTAGTGCTGCTAGGAAATCAATATCAGGATCTCTCCGATAGATCTGAAGCGCTGCTGTTTGCAGCAGCTCGAGCTGATGTTGTAAAAAATGTAATTGATCCTGCGCTAGCAGCAGGTAGCGTGGTGCTCGCTGATCGATATCTAGACTCTTCAGTTGCATATCAAGGGATCGCACGTAATTTAGGCGAACTTGAAGTTAAAGCATTATCACTATGGGCAACTCGAGGTTTATTGCCAGATTTAACTGTGGTGCTAGATCTAGATCCAACTATTGGAATGAGTCGAGTTTCACAGCCAGATCGATTGGAATCTTTGGCGATTGAGTTTCATATCAAAGTTCGTGCCGCCTTTTTACATTTAGCACAATTAGAGCCAACTAGGTTTTTGGTGGTAGATGCATCGCAATCTACTCAAGAAATAAGTGAATTAATTTTTGCAAAAGTTAAATCGAGATTAACGCCATGACTGTTTGGCAAGAAGTAGTTGATCAAGAAGAGGCAGTAAATCAGCTGCAGTTGGCTGTCAAAGATGTAGCCAAAGCTAAAACAAATACTGCTTCTGCAGCATTTACTCAAACTTGGCTTATTACTGGCCCACCTGGCTCTGGCAGATCAACAGCAGCTCGAGCATTTGCTGCTGCAATTCAGTGTGAACAAGGTGGATGTGGTGAATGTAAAAGTTGCAAACAAATTCTAAATAGTTCGCACCAAGATGTAATTATGATTGCACCAACGGGCTTAACTATTGGTGTTGATGAGGCACGAGAGTTAATTGGTAAAGCATATTTAGAGCCTTCAATTGGAAATTGGCAAGTATTTATTATTGAAGATGCAGATAGATTAACTGCCCCAGCTGCAAATGCATTACTCAAAATACTAGAAGAGCCCCCAACAAGAACTTTCTTCTTACTTTGCGCTCCAGCTGCTGAAGATGTGCTACCAACTATTAGAAGTAGGTGTCGTCATCTAGGGCTTAGGCTGCCTCGCACAAGTCAAGTAGCAAAATTGCTAGTAGATCGAAATGGCATTGAACCTGAGCTTGCAAATTTTGTGGCAAAAGCTGCACTAGGTCATGTGGGTGTTGCTAAGGCATTGGCCACAAATAGTGCGGCACGACTTCGACGAGAGCAGACGCTGCAAATACCACTGTTACTAGATAGCTTGCCATCGTGTTTTGTGCAGGCACAAAATTTGTATGATGCAATTTTGGAATCAGTTGAAGCTGCCCAAGATGACAAAGATGATAGTGAACAAAATGAATTATTAAATGCGTTTGGTGCAGGAACTGAAGGTGTTAAAAAATCTCGAGTTGAATTTCTAGCACGCGGTGCCATGAAAGAACTAAAGGATGATCAAAAATCTCAGCGAACTAGAGCAATTAGGGATCAACTTGATAGATCCTTGCAGGATTTACTAAGTTTTTATCGAGACGTGCTATTTGTTCAACTTGGAGTTGAAGTTGAATTAATTAATGATGAATTACGCGCCCCTATTCAGCGCCTAGCACAACGAGCAACACCGGTTGCGACACGTAAAGCTTTAGATGCAATTCAAGAATCTCGTGCTGCCATTTCAGCATCGGCTAATCCATTACTAGTTTTAGAAAGTTTATTGATCAATTTAGCTCGAGCAGCTTAATGCGAAAATATTTAAGCGCGCTAATTGTTTTGTTATTGGTATTTACAGCTTGCAGCAGCGAGACGGCATCTAAGCCAGCTAAAAGTGAGTTTTCAAGCTTAAATGATTTTTATGCACAAGAGCTCAACTGGAAAAAATGTGGTCGATTTCAGTGTGCGCAGTTGCTAGTGCCACTTAATTACAGCAAGCTTAATGAGGGTGTCTTTCAAATTGCCTTAACAAAAGTAGCTGCAACTAAAAGCGATAGTCGAATTGGAAACCTAGTTGTAAACCCTGGCGGACCAGGGGGTAGCGGAATTGATTACGCCCAAGGTGGATTGCGCACTGCATCTAATGAGATCCTAAATCGATTTGATCTTATTGGATTTGACCCACGAGGAGTTGGAAGGTCTGAGCCAGTTCAATGTTTAACTGACAGTGAGACTGATGAGTTTTTAGCAGCAGATGAAACTCCTGATACGGCAGCTGAAATTACCCAATGGAATAACTGGGTAGATCGTTTTGCGATTGCATGCAAAGAGCAGAACCCAACCACCTGGATGCATGTTGGATCGTGGAATGTGGCACGAGATATGGATGTCCTGCGAGCTGCTTTAGGTGATGAAAAATTAAATTGGCTAGGTAAGTCTTATGGCACTTTGTTGGGTGCGCTATATGCAGAGTTATTTCCTGATCGGGTAGGCAGATTTGTTTTAGATGGTGCAGTTGATCCTGAATTTAATGATGAACAGGTAATTACTCAGATAACAGCTTTTGAAATCGCACTAAACAGATTTATCGCAGATTGTTTAACCAGACGAGATTGTCCACTTAAAGCTCCGCAAGCAAATGCATATCAGCAATTAGTTAACTTTATTGATAATCTTGATCAGCAACCATTGCCAGTTTCAGATAACAGATTATTGACTCAATCACATGGTCAGACAGCTATTCTGATTGGCTTGTATGACGATGCTGAATTTTGGCCATTCCTGCGCGAAGCTCTTGATATGGCATTTAACGGCGATGGTGAATATCTGATGTTGTTGTCAGACCTGATAAGTGGTCGAGATAGTGATGGCACATATCTAGATAACTCCCTGGCAGCTTTGTATGCGGTGAATTGTGTTGATTACACCCAAGCATTAGCACCAGATCAGCTACAGTCAGAAGTGGCGCGATTAAGTGAGATATCTGAATTTTTTGGTCCACTTTTTGGTTGGGGGTCATCAGCATGCTTAGGATGGATGAATCAAGAATTGGAACTAGTAAGAAAAGTAGCTGCTAATCCAGCGCAGCCAGTATTAATCGTAGGAACTAAATATGATCCAGCAACTCCAATTCAATGGGCGTTTGCGCTAGCGAATCAAATAAGTAATTCAACAGTTTTGCAATGGCAAGGAGATGGCCATACTGCATATCGTCGAGGTTCTAAGTGTGTTGATGAAATTATTGATCAATATCTAGTATCTGGAAAACTACCAACTAATGGAACGATTTGTGCAGCTGCAGGGCGCAACTAAATTGATCAAACCACCATCTAATAAGGTTAACCGGTTTCGCCGCCTTAGCTCAGGGGTAGAGCAACGCACTCGTAATGCGTAGGTCCCGGGTTCAATTCCCGGAGGCGGCTCGGATACCAGCTATGAGGAAGTTGGATGCGTTTTCAATTTCTATTTCAGCCGGGTATCCCTGCTCAATACGAATTGCAGCTGCATCAGATATTGCTTTTATGTAATCAAATACTGCTTGATCAGAAATCCCAAGACTTAATAATGCATCCTGCAGCGGTGAGAGAAGTTGACGGTGAGCCAGCGCAATCTCAGCGCGACGCGCTTCAGGATAGCTAGTTGCATTCAGGGCTTTGATCAAGAGGTGTCTGCCATCAACCACATAACTTAATCCCGCTTTTAGCCATGCATCTATTTTGTTAATTGCAGAAACTTCTTGGCTGCATGCAGCTGCTAAGAAGTCGGCATAAGTTATCAGTTCTTGGTTTACTAATTCTGCTACCAGATCAGCTGTAGTGGCGAAGTATTCATAAACTGCAGTTCTAGATACTCCAGCACGTTTTGAAACCGCACTAACAGTTAGAGACTTTGCTCCAGATTCCAGCGCAATACTGGCAGCAGCATCAATTAACTGATTTCGGCGCCACTCTCGCTGTTCAGCGAGTGTCTTTGTGTGGATCTTGGGCATGGCTGAATCATGCCATCAACAGTGTGTAAGTGCAGCAAGGAAGGCAAAACTATAATTAGATGGCTGGAAAGATTGAATTAAGAGTAATTTTTGTAAGTTTCTTGGAACTTTGTAAATGCGTCTTCGTCTCCGATAAGAACTAGATCTGCTCCAGCAGGAATTGGGTCATTTGGGTCTGGATCAGTTTGAACATGTCCAGCAAAATCAATAGCCACAACATTTACGCCAGTAGATGTTCGGATATTTGAATTCGCTAAAGTTTGACGAACAAGATCATCTGGAACTGAAACGGTTCTAATTTCAAGACCATCAGCTAGGAGAATTGTATCGCTTGCGTATGCATAATTCCAAATACTGGTCGCACCAGTTGAAGCATATGACAACACCGCATCAGCTCCTGCTCGATAAAGCGTCGAAATATTTTTATCAGTGTTTGCTCTGGCAATTATTTGCACATCAGGCCTTAAGCGTCTGCAATAGATAGTTAGATATACATTGACATCGTCATCATGGGTTGTCACAACAACTGCATGCGCAGTCCTAATTCCAGCTGCTTCAAGCGTTTTTAAATCTGCTGCATCACCTGTGACATAACAAGCAGGGTCAAGAACGCGGTCCACTTGTTTTTCAATAATTTTGTACTTTAATCCATATTCTTTTAGTGAATCTCCGACCTGGCGACCAACTCTGCCACCACCAATTATCAACACTGACTCTTCAGTGGTTTGAGAGGACTTGAAATTTTGATCAAATGACTCAAATTGAGTTTCAGATCCAGCAAGAATCAATACCGAATTTTCTTCTATAAGTGTTTCAGCTGTTGCAATACTGTATTTGCCACGATTCCAAACACCGACAACTGTTACACCACAAATACTTCGCATATTTGTTTCACCAATAGTTTTGCCTGCAACTTTTGTGCCTGCTACTCCAACTTCAGCAATTGATATACCAGAAACAATACCTACAATGTGATCGGTTGCATCTGATCCTAAAACGCGCTGTGCAATCATTTTTCCAAGCACAACACCAAGTTCTACAACAAAACTTGCACCTGCTAATTCAAGAATGTCTACTGAAGCTGGAGATGCGGCGGTAGCAATCACTGGAATATCTGGTGCCACTTCACGTAGTGTAAAAGTTATATTCGTATTGATAACATCACTTTGATTTGCTACAAATAAAGAGGCTTTTGATGCTCTGATATTGATGTATGTTTCTGGATCATCCCAGTCGCCCAACATCACTTTGTAGCCTAGATCATGTAATCGAACTGCCTCATCATAATTCTCAGTTAATACAACATATTGCATCTCAGCAGATTTCAACCTTGATATTAAGGATTCCTCGATATGGCTAATTCGGGTGAGAATAATGTGACCAGATATGCCTTCATCCAAAGTGCGTGGGATTCGATTCTCTGATCTGCGTTCCATCCATGGCACAACAACAAATTGAATTAGTACAAAAGGGAGAAGAACTAATAGAAAACTAACACCAGTTAAAATCACAATTACTGAAAATAGCCTGCCACCAGGTGTCGTAAAAGTTATGTCGCCGTAACCAAGCGTTGACATCGTTACAACTACCCAATAAATACTGTCAACCCAAGAATAGATTCGCTCCTCTCTAGCCATAAAAATTTGAAATACTGCAGAGAAGAATCCAATTAATAAAAATAGAACTGCAACTAGCACCCAAAGTGCTTTAAAGCGCACTACAACTTGTTTTTTCGGTGAGGTTTTAAGAGAGCGTCTTGACTTTTGGTCAGCCACGGAATTTTCCTAGTTTCGGTTTAGGCCAATATTAGCACCGCAACTCACTAAAATATCAATTCAAGAATGGAAGCTAATCAGCTAAATTTAGTAGCTCGCTTAGCAATTGTGAAACACGATCTTTGATATCGTCTCTAATTTCTCTCACAGTTTGTAAATCTTGACCAGCGGGATCTTTCAGCTCCCAATCCTCATACCGTTTACCCGGGTATATCGGACATACATCGCCACAGCCCATTGTTATTACAACATCAGATTCCTTTACTGCATCAGCAGTTAAGACCTTTGGAGTATTTTGTGAGATATCAATACCAAGTTCAAGCATCACCTCGACAGCAACAGGATTTATGGAATCTTTTGGTGCCGATCCTGCTGAAAGCACTTCAACTTTTCCATCACTAAGAAATTGTGCAAATCCAGCGGCCATCTGTGATCTGCCAGCATTGTGAACACAAACAAATAAAACGGAGGGTTTAGTTGGCGTCATTATCTTCCTTTTTAGAAATCAATAATTTAATAAGTAAAAATCCAATTGTAGCTCCAAGGAGCTGAGCCAAAATAAACGGAAGAACAGAATTTATATTGATTCCAGCAAAAGAATCAGTAAAACTTCTTGCAAAAGTTACTGCTGGATTTGCGAATGATGTTGATGAAGTAAAAAAGTATCCAGCGCCTATCCAAAGCCCTACTAGGGAAGGTATTAACCTCTTTTGCCCCTGATATAAAAGTAAATTAATTATTAGAATTAAACCAGCAGTTGCAATAACTTCCGAAAACAATAGATGTGATCCTGATCGAACTTTTGATGCAGCAGAGATTGCGGCTTGTTCAAACATCAGGTTGGCAAAAATAGTTCCAAAAATGCCACCAAGAAACTGCATGGTTATGTATTGAATTGCCAGGGATGGCTTAATTTGTTTTTTTACAACTTCAACTAATGTCACAACAGGATTGAAATGTGCACCACTTATTTCCATAAAAATTGTAATCAAAATTATTAAGATGAAAATTGTAGCCAGCGAGTTAATAATGAGTTGTAGGCCAATATCAGCTGACAAATTTGTTGCCATAATGCCAGATCCAACAACTGTAGCAACTAGCAATAAAGTGCCCAAAAACTCAGCCAGCAAACGTTTAATATTGACTCCAAATTTAAGTAGAAGCAAAATGTACTGGTTCACCAAAATGGATTCACTACCCAAGACCTCAAATTTAATGAACAGTCCGTGAACTCATAATTACTAATAAATACAACCCCAAATGGCAGATGCCGTGTCTAGGCAGGACCATCTCGCCCCTAAGTAATACACTTTCGAGGTGCCCATTAAAGGACTAGCTATCAAGTGAGCCGTTTACCAAAATTCTTCACCCCAGCAAGGGCCGTTCCGCAAACAACTTGGACCGCATCTTCGCTGTGGTCAATTACTCCAAAGCGATTGGTCATTTTGCTGTTTGGTCTGTTTCTAATGGGACTTGGTGGCGCAATTACGGTGCAATCCGAATTGGGAAACCCACCATGGACAGTGCTGGCTCAGGGCCTAGCACAGCAATTGGCTATTCCGTTGGGCTGGGCATTTTTTATTGTGAGTTGTCTAGTGTTGCTAGTATGGATTCCACTTCGAATAATGCCTGGGTTTGGAACGCTAGCTAACACTGCAGTTTTTGCAGCGTCACTTCAGCTTGGCGTCACTGTAATTCCAACACAAGAGAATTTTGTAGCGTCATTAGTGATGGTCTTAGTTGGTATTTTGCTTGTTGGATTTGGTACAGCTTTATATATAACTTGTGGATTAGGACCCGGCCCAAGAGATGGCTGGATGGTAGGGATAGTAAAACGCACTGGAATTCGAATTTGGAAAATTAGATTTGGAATGGAGTTTTTTGCATTAAGTCTTGGCTATCTATTAGGAGGAACTGTTGGAATTGGAACAGTTTTAGTGATGATGCTTATTGGCCAAACTATCGCTATTTCGTTTACATTTTTAGGAAGTATTCCAAAACCTAATTCAGAGATTCATATCGCAGAGGTTTAGTAATTAATAAGCTCTTCATTTTGATCTAAATTATTAATATGAGTACAGCTCTTGTTTGGATCAAGCTGTGCACAGTGGTCACATAACAAAATCAATCGATGGCAATAGGCTCTTCCACAGTTATGGTATTGACTTGTGGGTGCTGTACAAATTTCACATTCCCCAATTACTTTCGTATCTTTACTAAATTCCATATGCAATCGGCCATCAAACATAAATAGCGAACCTTCCCAAAGGCCATGATCGCGATATTCCATCCCATATCTAACTATGCCGCCATCTATTTGATAGACCTCGCCAAATCCCCGCTGTTTCATTAATGCAGAAAGAATTTCGCATCTAATTCCACCAGTGCAATATGTAACTATTGGCTTATCCTTTAGGTGATCATATTTACCGCTATCTAATTCAGCGACAAAATCTCTAGTAGTAGTAGTGTCTGGGATGACCGCATTTTTAAAGCGTCCAATTTTTGCTTCCCAAGCATTTCGTCCATCAAAGAAAACAACCTCGTCACCTCGTTCCTCCACTAACTTATGAACTTGTTTAGGTTTTAGATGCACTCCACCACCGACGATGCCACGCTTATTTACCTTTAATTCATAAGGAGTTTTAAAGGAGACTAATTCAGGTTTAACCTTCACCATCAACCGGGGAAATTCATCACCAGTGCCATCAGACCACTTAAAGTCAATACTCTTGAATCCTGCAAACTTTTTTGTGGCTGTTACATATTGTTTCAAGTTTGATATATGTCCACCAAGTGTTCCATTTATTCCATGAGGTGAAATCAATATCCGACCTTTGATCTCCAACGCATCGCAGAGAGTTTTTTGCCATAGCTTGACAGCCTCAGGATCAGCTAATGGTGTGAATGCATAAAAAAGAATTACTTTGGCATCTTTCATGGAAAGATATTACTAAAACCAGCAGCCAGATAGCTCAGCTGGATGCCTGATTTAGCCTAGATATTTGATCTTGATTGAGTTGTACTACATCCATAATCTCGACTAACTGTGTGACTGTTCGAGCACTGGCAATTGGTGCACTTACCTGTGGGTGGGCACGAAGCCAAGCAAGTGCAACTGCAGAAATGGATGTATGGAGTGATTTTGCAATTTCATCAAGTACTGAAACTATTTGCCATCCCTTCTGGTTTTGGTACTTCTCAACACTTTTTGCTCGAATAGATTCAACATTCACACCAGGTTGATATTTACCTGTCAAAAATCCGGTAGCTAATCCAAAAAACGGAATCATCGTAATCTCGTGTGATTTAAGAACTTTAGCCTGTTCAGATTCAAATGGTTCTCGATGAACTAAGTTGTAATGATCTTGTAAAGCGATGTAACTTGGTAAATTATTGGTATTAGAAATTTGTAATGCTAACTCAAGCCTAGCTGCAGCATGTTGAGACGCAGCTATATATCTAACTTTTCCAGCTGATATCAAATTTTGATATGCAGTCAAAGTTTCTTCCATTGAAACTGACGGATCATCTTCATGTGAATAATAAATATCGATGTATTCTGTTTGTAAACGACGAAGCGAATCTTCACAAGCAGCCAATATGTTCTTGGCAGAGAGACCTTTGCGAGTTGAAAGTTTTGAGACTTTGGTTCCAATCACCATCTGTGACCGATTCCCTCGACTCTTCATCCACTCGCCAATTATCGATTCAGATTCACCACCAGAATTACCCTCATGCCACTCTGAATATACGTCAGCCGTATCGACAAAATTTCCACCATTTTCAAAATAATGGTCGAGGATTTTGAAGGACTCTTCTTTGGGAGCGCTCCAACCAAAGACATTGCCACCTAGGCAGAGCGGGTGCACCTGCAACTGAGTTTTTGGAAGATTTATCATGTGTTCACTATAGAGCAGCGAGGATGAAAAAATGATTTTGGAAACTGCAGAAGTAAAAATCGCAGCAGAACATCATGATAAATTTGAGAAGGCAATGACACTGGCGGTCGAGACCGTGCTATCACAAGCTATTGGATTTATAAAATTTGAGCTGCACAAAGGAATAGAAAAAGCAGACACTTATTTATTTCATATTCATTGGGACACCCTAGAAAGCCACACAATTGGTTTTCGGGAATCAGATTTGTTCATTAAGTGGCGCGAACTGATTGGCCCATATTTTTCACTTCCACCTGAGATCAACCATTGGTCAATTAAGTAATTGCACCAATTCGTCGCAGCCGGCCAAGCGCAGCCTCTTCAATCGGTGAGTCTGGGCCAATAGCCAAAGCTAGAACTGCTAAAAAGCTTTTAATAATTGGTTTTATGAACCACAGCGGTAAAGCTCTTAATCCTAGAAGAGTTCGATAAGGATTTGGAATAGATGCTACAGCTGCTTGATACAGCAAAGCGTAAACAATTGAAGCTATTTTTGGCAACGGCGGCTTTCTTATAAATTTTATTACTTGAGATGTCTGCTCATTAATAGCCAACTCATTATTTTCGAAATAACCCAATAGAGCTTCATCTAACTCATTTTTTGACATTGGTGCATTTAATAAACCCAATGGCGCAACTGATTTTGACCACTGCGCAACATAGTTGTTTGCACCACCAGGAATTGGCTCAGAGCCAAATAGTTCATGTGCAGTGAGGAATGAGTTAGTGAATGCAATGTGCACCCAAAGTAATAAGTCAGGGTCTGATGCTTGATATGCGCGCGATTTGCCAGCAGCTGTTTCATAATTGCCCACCACGCGATCATGCATTCGATTAACTCGATTCGCTTCAGCATCAATTGCTTGTTTAGATCCGAATGTAGTTACGGTTAACCATCTAGTGGTTCCGGCCAATCGACCTAATGCATCGGTCTCATAACGGGAATGAGTTGCAACTCCTGCAAGCGTTCCTGGGTGCAAGGCTTGCATTAACAACGCTCGAATACCACCAATCAATGTGGCGAGATTTCCATGCACTACCCAAGGAGCATCACTTGGTAGAAATAATCCAGCATCATCTCCAGCTGCAACCACCTCAAGCCATGGTGGTACTCCATCTGGGCTATTGGCAATAATGCTTCGAAATCGCATTGAAACGTAGCGTTGAGCGTAATTTCCCACTTAATTCCAGCTACTTTCTGTGAGTTAAATTCTCAGGTATCCCTTGCTCATTTTATGGGTATCATTGACGCCAAGCACAAGGAGAAGACAATGCCTATCTGGATGTGGCTTGCAGCAGCAGGTGTATTGCTTGTCGTTGAAATGTTGACTGTAGATTTACTATTCGCTTCACTTGCCTTTTCGGCCCTAATGGCTGCCCTTGCGAATGCTGCAGGGTTAGATGCATCAACACAGGGAATCATTTTTGGTGTGGCAGCAGCTATATCTTTATCTATTTTGCGTCCAATCGCACTTAAGCATTTAAAGAAGCGGCCTGCAGATTTTGCGACGAATATTGAAGCGCTGCTTGGTGCGCCAGCTTTAGCATTATCTGAGATAACAGATATTGATGGTCAAGTGAAACTTAGTGGTGAAGTATGGAGTGCAAGAAGCAGCGCAGGAGTAATTCCTGCAGATTCTCGGGTTGAAGTTGTTGCTATTGAAGGCGCAACTGCTGTAGTGAAGCAGAAGGGTTAATTTAATATGTTTAATTTTTCTTTTGGAGTGCTTATTTTCTTGGTGGCAATATTTGGTGTCGTACTTGCAAGATCTATTCGCATCGTGCCACAAGCAAGTGCGGGAATTGTTGAACGCCTTGGCCGCTATCACCGAACACTGGGAGCTGGCTTAACGATAATTGTTCCATTTGTTGATCGTTTACGACCACTGATTGATATGCGTGAACGCGTTGTCTCATTCCCACCCCAACCTGTGATCACCGAAGATAACCTGGTTGTTTCAATTGATACAGTTATTTATTTTCAAGTAACAGAACCAAAATCAGCAACATATGAAATTCAAAACTTTATTCAAGGTATTGAGCAGCTAACGGTAACTACATTACGTAACGTCGTTGGTGGATTAGACCTAGAAGCAACTCTTACTTCACGCGATTCAATCAACACAACTTTGCGAGGCGTGCTTGATGATGCAACGGGCAAATGGGGAGTTCGTGTAAATCGAGTTGAACTGAAAGCTATTGATCCACCTCCAAGCGTGCAGGAGTCAATGGAGAAGCAGATGCGCGCTGAGCGAGACAAGCGTGCTGCAATTCTCACAGCTGAAGGCGAGAAGCAAAGCCAAATTCTCACTGCTGAAGGTGCTCGTCAAGCTGAGATCCTTCGAGCTGAAGGTGACGCCAAAGCTGTTGTGTTGCGAGCTGAAGCTGAAGCCGAAGCAATTAAAAAAGTATTCGGGGCCGTTCATGATGCTAACCCCGATGAAAAAGTATTAGCCTACCAATATTTACAACAGCTTCCTGTAATTGCAAACGGAACTGCTAGCAAGATCTGGGTTATTCCAGCAGAGCTAAGCGGTGCAGCTGAGCAAATAATGAAAGCCTTCAAAAAGTAACTAATTGAATGAGCAACCTTGCAGCAAGTCCAGAATTTGAGGCTGTCCAAGCAAGTGTTGCTCATTCAGTTTTACTAAATCCAAGATTAGTTGAGCTTACGCCTAGATCAGGTATTTCAATTAAGCGGACTTTGCCGCATCGCGAAATCAGATTAATTGGAGCCTGGTGTTTTGTTGATCATTATGGGCCAACGAATCAATCCGGAGCAATGAAGGTTGCAGCGCATCCGCATACAGGTTTGCAAACCGTCACGTGGTTATTTAGCGGCGAAGTTGAACATCGAGATTCAGTGGGTAGCGTGCAGCAGATAAAACCTGGTGAGCTAAATATTATGACTGCTGGTTTTGGTATCTCTCATTCTGAGCTTTCAAGTAATTCCACTGACGATCTTCATGGAATTCAACTATGGATAGCGCTGCCAGATCAAGATAGATTCATTAAACCCAGCTTCAACCATCATGATGATTTACCTATTTCTCAGAGCGAAAACACACGAATTCAGGTATTTATTGGCAGCTTTTCGGGGCTTACAGCCCCAACTAAAAACTACTCTCCGCTGCTGGGTGCTGAGATACTTTTCAAAAAGCAGGCTGAAGAATCTTTTGATCTAAATAATAAATTTGAACACGGATTTTTATTAGTAGAAGGCCAAGCAAAAATAAATGGGCAAGAAGTACCAGTTGGATCTTTGTTGTATTTAAGTACTGGAAATAATCATGTTGAATTAGAGTGTACAAAATACAGCAGATTAATTCTGCTTGGGGGAGAACCACTTTTAGAACCATTAATAATGTGGTGGAACTTTATTGCTAGAACCCATGATGAAATTGTTGAAATGCGCGAAGATTGGGAGAATGATGCAGTCAGGTTTACTGCCTTTTGGGATCAAATTGGTGAAAAAATCCCTGCTCCACAGCTGCCAAACCTAAAACTCCGCCCACGCAATTAATAAAATTATAAATATTTTTAAATTAACCGTTTAAATGAGATGTAAAAAATTCATTTAAAGATATTCCGTTAAATCGCCACCTAATTGAGTTCCTTCGCGCTGCGCAATTTTTACTGCCACTTGTTGTGAAATTATCAAGTCTTCTCGGCCAGCCAAAATTGGATCAGTTTGCTGCTTGCCACTTACCGTAAGTTCATGAAATGCCTCTAGCTCATTTTCGAAAGATGCTACATAGGAAAGTCGAGTACTTTCTTCGCGATCTAATCCAACTCGCTTAGTGTATGTATAGGTTGTGGGTACGCGCAGAATATAAGGACTTGCAAAAATAATATGGTGCCCTTGATTTTCGTTAACCCAACGAACCTCTTCTTGATACGCAGGGTATTTATCTAGATAAAACCAGCGAATAGTAACTCGGACCCCATCGGCAGTTCGGCCATGAATCATTATTGATTCAGTCATTCCTACTGCCGGCCAACGATCAACAAAATCAATTTCAGTGATATGTACATCTAATGAGCGAAGCACAGAGAACTCATGGATAACACTTCCCAAAATAACATCCATGTAAAAGTTTCCAAATGATTTTGCTGCAGCTTCACCGAGCGCTTTAACTTGAAGTTCAAAACTATCACGCTTATAACTTTCAACCAAGGAAGCAGGAGCAGCTGGAATATCTACAGATAGATCTGTTGTTGCAAGTTGGCTATGTCCACTTGGATGCAGCACTAAAACATCCACAGTTCTTGGTCGTCCAGATATATTTTCAGCAGCAGCAAGTACTGCCGGATCGAAAGTTTTCATATATCCGATCATTAATCTTTTACCTGATGACTTTAGCTCAGCTTCAATTCTGTCCATCTCATTATGTGAATAAGCGAGGGGTTTTTCACAAAAAACATCAAGCCCTGCTCGAAGTGCTTGTATTACATACTCAGCGTGTGAGCCTGAATTTAGAATTGCAACAGCATCAATGTTTCCTGCACCAATTAAATCTATCGCACTTTCATAGCGGTGTTCTATTCCAAATCGATCAGCCAGAACATTTACAGCTGCAATATTGAAGTCAGCCAATGAAACAACGTTAAACAAATCGGATCGACGTTTTAGGATTGGTAAATGAACAGAAGATGCAATTGCTCCAGCCCCAATAACACCTATCTGAAGTGGCTGTGTTGTCATAGAAGCTCCTTGATAAAAAGAATTAGCTAAATGATGTCTTGAGAATCCTACGGTATGCAGATGGAATACATATTTGGAAACGCAAGCACAACTTTTAAATGGCAATGGGGGGTTTGCGCCTTCAGAATCTACAGCGCTGGCAGAGTTATTCATTCCTCCCTGCCATATATAACTTCTTAATTGCCACCAAATATCAGGAGTAGTTGAAGGTAAGCGGTATTGAGCATCTGGGCCTGAATCTGCATCAGGAGTTTTGGCGACTAAAATTCTGACAGCTTCGATTGGGGATTAGTTGAAGCTTTTGTTCAGAAATGAGGGTTGACATGGACGCAGCCAAACGTGCAAGTGTTTATGACGTAGCCGAGCTAGCCGGCACCTCAATTGCAACGGTTAGCCGAGCGCTGAATCAGCCGCATCGGCTTTCTGACCAAATGCGCGAACGAGTTCTAAGCGCGGTTGCTGAATTAAATTATGTACCTGATGGTGATGCTGTTGCGCGTGCTCGAAGTTCCAAAACCAGGATCGCAGTAGTTAGCCCACTTCACACTTACCCAGGATTTGCCGCCCGATTGAGAGGTATTCTTTTAGCAGTAGAGAGCATGGATGCTGAAGTAATTGTATTTCATGTTGACATTGAAAAATTACGGAAACGAAAACAATTTAAGTATTTTGACTCACTAGCAGCTTCAGGCCGATATGACGCAATCATAATTATGTCTGTTCCGCTTGAAGAACAGTTCTTAACACGGTTAGAGATGACAAATTTTCCTGTTGTCTTGATTGAAACTCAAGATGATCGGTTTCCATCCATTCAGGTTGATCATCAATATGGAGCAGAGCTTGCAACTGAATTTTTAGTGAGTAAGGGCTACACCAAGTTAGGTTATCTGGGCTTTACTAATATGGATAATTATTCATTTAATACTAGCCAACTACGCGAACAAGGATTTAGAAACGTCTTAGAACGCAATGGCATTTCTATCCGTGAGGACTTTGTCTATAAATGTGATTATGGAATTGAAAGTGCTTATGAGGTTATTAAAAAAGAATGGACGGTAGGAGATCGGCCTCGAGCCATATTTTGCGCTACTGATGTAAATGCGCTTGGAGTGCTTAAGGCAGCCAAAGATCTAGGCATCAGGGTTCCTGAAGATTTGGCAATCATTGGGTTCGACAATATTGAAATGGCAAGCTATATGGAGTTAACAACTATTGAGCAACCAATGGAGGATACAGGAAGAGTCGCAGCTCAATTAGTTGAACAATTGATTGAAAAAACTCAGGTATCAACAAGAAAAATTTTGCTTGACCTCAAACTACAGATAAGGTCAACAGCGTAAATATTGGTAGTTTTATTTATCGGGATCAGGGATCAATACGTCACGCACAAAGCTTTCTAAGTCATTAGTGGCTTGCAAGAAACCTCTAAGTGTTCGAGTTGTTGCACCGTAATTAGAAAAATCAGATATGTGCAATCCATCTGGTTCGTAAGCTTTTCTAAACTCAGCTGACTTGCTAAGCAGTGGTTGTAAAATTCGATCCTCGATTGGATTATTTATACTATTTAGGTCTGGCACTATTTCAGAATTATTGATGCTAACTTGCCATGCATAAGGTGGCGAAATTACGGTGTCACCACCGAGTAATTCACTCCAATGCATGTGGTGGCGAAAAGCTGCAGCTAGCAAACGTGTGCGATATCCACGCTCTTGGAAAATTTTGTACGCATTTTTAAACGCCGCTATTCCAGCCCAATCCATAATTTCCGGATCAATAGAAATACCTGCTCGTTCAGCTGAAACTTTCACCCAATCATCAGTTCGACCAACCATGATCGTGCAAACTGGACCCATCTGTGAGGTATCTAACCCTTCAGCCTCACGTCGCAGTAACCCTCGCTCCACGGCTTCTGCAACTGCAATTGTTTGAGCTACCGAGAAAGATATAGTCGCATTGATGCTGACACCTTTATAAGTTGCCTCTTCAAACGCATCAATAACTTCACCCATTACAGGAATTTTAACGATTATATTTTTGGCAATTTGGCTAAATTGAACAGCTTGTTTAACTAGCGCTTCTGAATTTCGGTGTAAGCGAGGATCTGTTTGAATTGATAAACGACCATTTTTTCCATTGTATTTTTCAAAAGCTGGCTCAAGCAATCTTGCGGCTGCAATTGAAAGCTCTCGGACCATTGCCCACCCAATTTCATCATCTGTCGAAGTTGGGTTAGCTGCAGCAAAAGCTTTGATTCGATCTGACCATAGTTTTTCATCAGCCTTCAGTGCAGTTAAAGCGATAACTGGATTACAAGTTGCTCCAACGGCCCCCCAAGAGATGCTCTCTGCTAACTCTTTTGGATCAGCAGAATCATTCCAAAGCACTGTTTTGCAGTTAGCTGCTGCATAAAGGAAAGGCGACTTGTTCATGACTGCTCCTTGGGATTTCGCTCTGTTGCGCCTCTACCTAGCAAGCGACGTTGTTTCAAGATATTTTTGCGGTAACTGATCAAAGCCTCTTGAGTGGATTTAATTCTGGATTCTTCTGCGATAGGGACATCCCACCATCCTTCACCATCTGGGGAATACAAGAGTGGATCGCTATGGATATGAATTAAAGTTGTGGAATTAGATGCCTTAGCTTTTTTGATAGCTTCAGTTAATTCTGAAATCGCCTCTGGTGATTCTGTAATACGAATTACTTTTACCCCTAATGACTCAGCGTTCAGGGCAAGATCTACAGGTAAAATACCACCAGTTTCAAAATTGTTTTCAGCTTGATTGTGGTAGCGGTACTTAGTTCCAAATCTTTGGGATCCAACGGTTTCTGATAAGTGACCAATAGATGCAAACCCATGATTTTGAATCAAAATCACAATCAATTTTAATTTCTCAGCAACAGCTGTTACAAGTTCTGTGTGCATCATCAGGTAAGAGCCATCGCCAACCATCACAATTGGGGTTCGCTCTGAGTCCCAGCGCGCAATCCCCACACCTGCTGCAATTTCATATCCCATGCAAGAAAATGCATATTCCACGTGATAACCAAGTGAAGCTTTGGTTCGCCATAGTTTATGCAAATCACCAGGTAGGGAGCCAGCAGCACAAATTAATACATCATTTTTATCGCTAGCTTCGTTTACTGCACCGATAATCTCGGTCTGACTTGGTCTTGGTCGCTTCTGATCTATGAAAGCTAAATCAATGTTGCTATTCCATTGCTTGATTTCAGATTGAATTTGGTCTGAATATTCAGATTCAATTTTAAAGGAATTAAGCAGCGTACTTAGTTCGCTCAAAGCTGCTTTAGCATCTGCTACTACTGGAGTAGCGCTACCGTGTTTAAATGCATCAAAAGAGGCAATGTTGATATTTATAAATTTGACATCAGGATTTTGAAATGCAGTTCTACTCGCAGTTGTAAAGTCACTGTAACGAGTTCCGATACCAATAATTAAGTCAGCTTCTTTGGCAATTCGATTGGCAGCAGAGGTTCCTGTTGCGCCAACTGCTCCCAATAATTGTGGATGATCCCAAATCAGCGATCCCATTCCAGCCTGAGTGACGCTTACTGGAATATGGGTAGTTTCAACAAGATTTTGCAGCGCTGCATGCGCATCTGAATAGATAACTCCACCGCCAGCAATAATCAGTGGTCGTTTGGCTGCTCGGATTTGTCGAGCTACTTCAACCATCAAGCCTTCATCTGGCCGTGGACGACGAATATGCCAATCTCGTTCCTGCAGAAACTCTTGGGGAACATCAACTAACTCAGTTTGAACATCTTGGGGCAGCGATATCGTTACAGCACCTGTTTCAACAGGATCGGTTAATACGCGCATGCCGTTTAGAAGTGCTGAAAATATTTGTTCTGGTCGATTAACACGATCAAAAAATTTAGATACTGGCTTAAATGCGTCATTTACTGTCATGGTCAAATCATGTGGGACTTCAAGTTGCTGCAACACTGGATCAGCTGCTCGATTAGCAAAGACGTCAGAAGGTAATAGCAGCACCGGAAGCCTATTAGTAGTTGCAACAGCAGCACCTGTAATCATGTTTGTTGAGCCAGGACCTACCGATGCAGTGCAAGCAAACGTAGCTAGCCGCCGGCTGACTCTGCTAAATGCAGTTGCTTGATGAACCATGGCCTGTTCGTTGCGTGCTTGGAAATAAGGCATAAGTGCTGGATCTTCAATTGCATATTGCTGAAGTGCTTGACCTATTCCAGCCACGTTTCCATGACCAAAGATTCCAAAAGTGCCTTGAATTGTGCGAACTCTTGTGCTGCCATCAACTGTGTATTGACGTGCTAAAAATTCAACAACTGCTTGGCCTACGGTCATTCTAATTGTTGTCATGGCTGCTGCCCTTACTTTTCATTTTGTACAGCAAGGTATGGAAGTCGAGGATCAGTTTCTTGGGTCTCCCAAGTATCTCTTACCCAAGCATGACAAGGATCATCTTTTACTAGCCACTCGCGTACAGGATCTGAACCTGCCATCACGTTAAAGAAATATAAATCGTATGGCGGAGCTGCCGCAACTGGTCCGTGATATCCATGCGGAATCGCAACTATGTCTTGGTGATGAACTGCCGAATCAAGATGAAAAGGTCGATGATCACTTGCATAACCACGAAAGTATCCAAATGGCAGATTATTTATAGCTGGCTTTGATCCCTTAGTTGGGGCTGCTTCAAAGTAGTAAATTTCTTCTAGATGTGATTCAACGCCTGGGATATAGCAATCATGTTTATGCGCTGGGACACCTGACCAATTTCCCGCAGGGACAATTCCTTCGACGCAGATTAATCTGTCAGCATCCATAGTGTCTGGCATACAAAAATTATGAATCTGGCGTGACTCACGACCTGCACCTCTGATAAAAACGGGAACATCACTTTTGCGCATTAGCTGTACTGGCTTGTAATTCTCAGCAATCGCTTCACCAATAATTACTCTAGCTTCACCCAAAATATTTATCACGGTCCCTTTTGGTAAATAAAGCACATCTGCAGGACCATCAAAGACAGACGCTCTACCAATTAAAGTTTCTTTACCCGTTGCGCCTTCAAACAATTGATAAGTAACCGTGACGCTATCGCCCTGAGCAATTAAGAGTATTCGCTCACTTGAATCTGCTGCAATGTTGATTCCACTGCTGGCATTCCCTACTTTTATGCCAGAGCGCATCCATGGCTGCAGCGGCGGATATTCACCACTGAAATCAACATCTAAATTACCGTGGCTTAATTCACCACTTTTGAAAAGCCATTTTGATGTTGACATACCGCTTAGTTCTGTGGGAAGCCGAGGTTTATTCCACCATGACTTGGATCTAGCCATCGACTTGTAACAGCTTTACCTTGGGTGAAGAAATGAACTCCTTCAACACCATGAGCTTTGGTATCACCAAACATTGATTGCTTCCAACCACCAAAAGAGTAATAAGCAACTGGCACTGGGATGGGTACGTTAATTCCAATCATTCCAACCTCAACTTCATATTGGAATCTTCGAGCAGCTCCGCCATCATTTGTAAATATTGCAGTTCCATTACCAAATGCGCCAGAGTTAATAAGTTCAACGCCAGCTTCATAACTATTTACTCTAACAATAGAGAGCACTGGACCAAAAATTTCTTCTTGATAAACCTTTGATGTAGTTGGAACATGATCAATCAGTGTTGGTCCAAGCCAGAAACCATTTGCATCACCATCAGGCTTAACAGTTCTGCCATCAACTACAACTTTTGCTCCATCGGCAATAGCTACATCAATGTAACCTGCAACTTTGTCACGATGTTCGCGTGTAACCAGTGGTCCCATGTCACAGGATCGTCGACCATCACCAGTTGACAGCTTGTTCATACGTTCAACAATTTTTGGAATTAACGCATCCGCAATTGGCTCAACCGCAACAACTACCGAAATTGCCATGCAGCGTTCTCCAGCAGAACCAAACCCAGCGTTAACTGCGCTATCTGCAACAAGCTCTAAGTCTGCATCAGGCAACACCAGCATGTGATTCTTCGCACCTCCAAGTGCTTGGACACGCTTTCCATGCTTGCTTGAATTCTCGTAAATATATTTTGCAATGGGTGTTGACCCTACAAAAGAAATTGACTGGACATCAGGACTTTCGATTAGGCCATCTACAGATTCTTTATCTCCATTTAAAACATTGAAAACACCATCAGGCAATCCAGCTTCTTTCCATAGCTTTGCAATCCAAATTGCTGCACTAGGATCTTTTTCAGATGGTTTCAAAATTACGGTATTTCCTGCTGCAATAGCAATAGGAAAAAACCACATTGGAACCATGGCTGGGAAATTAAAAGGTGAAATAATTCCAATTACACCAAGCGGCTGTCGAGTTGAATAAACATCAACACCAGTTGAAGCATTCTCAGTATAAAAACCTTTGAGCAGATGAGGTATGCCAACGGCAAATTCAACTACTTCTTGACCACGAGTAATTTCTCCGAGGGAATCTGAAAGCACTTTGCCATGCTCACTGGTAATGATCTCAGCGAGCTCACCTTTTCGAGAGTTCAGCAGCTCACGAAATGTAAAAATTATTTGTTGACGTTTAGCAAGCGATGTATCTCGCCACTGTGGAAAAGCATTCTTTGCAGAAGCTATGGCTGCTTTTATATCTGAAGCGTTAGCAAGAGCAACGCTTTTTGTCTGAACTCCAAGCGCTGGATCGAATACCGGAGCTGTGCGATCAGAAGTGCTTATAAATTCTTGACCATCAATCCAATGCTGAACTTTGGTATTGGGCATTTGCTTCTCCTAGGTCAATTTCGAATGATCTAATCATACAGGGGGCTAAGTGGATGAAAAAAGTTCCATGCAAGATAAATTAATTGGCTTTCATTGGCTTACTAATACAAATTTAGTAAGCATCAAGTTCCTCAAGTGCTAATATCGTAGAAATAGGAACGAACAGGATTATCAAGTGGCCACTGATATCAAAATAGCTGGAGCTCCTATTTCTTGGGGAGTGTGTGAAGTACCAGGTTGGGGGCATCAAATGTCGCCAGAGCGGGTTTTAACAGAAATGGCTGAACTTGGATTAGCTGCCACTGAATTTGGTCCACTTGGATTCTTGCCTACCACTCCCGCTGAGCGATCTGCGGTTTTGGCTAAGTTGAATATGATCGCAGTTGGTGGATTTTTCCCAATTGTGTTACATGATGAAAAATTTGATCCAATGCCAAGTATAAAAACCGAGTTAGAAAGTTTTGTTGCCTCTAATGCAAAAGTTTTAGTGCTTGCAGCAAGCACGGGTCAAGAAGATTACGAAAATAAGCGCCCAACTCTAAGCGATGAGCAATGGAATGTATTTTTCAAAAACTGCGATCTCATCTCCGAATATGCCAGCAGTATTGGAATTCTTGCCACAGTGCATCCACATGTTGGCACCATGATTGAAACCTTTGATGACATAAATAGATTAGTTAGTGGATCAAATATTGCATTTACACTGGATACAGGTCACATGATTATTGGTGGCACTGATCCAGTTAAGTTTGCTAACCAATATCCGGATCGCATTAAACATGCACATCTAAAAGATGTGAATATGTCAAAAGCTTCCCTGGTTGCAAATGGTGAGATGACCTACAACCAAGGTGTAAAAAATGGAATGTACACCCCTTTAGGCCAAGGCGATGTCGATATTGAATCAATTGTTAAATCACTCGTAAACTCAGGATTTGATGGGTGGTTTGTCATAGAGCAAGATTTAATGTTAGATCAAGAGCCAGAAGCTGGTAGTTGGCCGCTTACAGATGTAGCAGCTAGCTTTAATTATTTAAAGCAGATAATTGCAAACCTTTAAAAATAAATTAATGTTTTGGATAGTTTAAATTGCATTCCTGGCTTGAAGTTCAAACTAGATTAAAGATACAAGGCTTATTACGACAATTTTATGGTGAGATTAAATATTTAAAAAAGCTATATTTATAAGCCACCAGGACTTTTAAGATAATTAATCAGTTAAGGTATTTTCAAAAAAATCGACCGTGCGCCGCATTGATAAAGTCCAGTCTCGGTAAAAAGCATGGTATTCGCCAACATACTCGATAAGGGTTACGTCCTTGCCTTTGGCTTTTAATTCCTTAGCTGCCCTTCTAGACCAGTTGATCTCACAACTGTCATCTAAGGTTCCGTGATGAATTAAAACAGGTTCAGTTACTTGGTCAAAAAAGTTAATTGCAGAAATATTTGCCCAAAAATCAGGATTATCTTCTGGAAGTCCATAAGTTTGGGAAACTTCATTCGCAAAATCAGCAGCAACGCGTCCCCAGCGATTGAAGTTATCCGCATAATCTGCACTTGTTGGTGCATAAAGCACATACGCGTCAAATATTCCTGGGAAAGCCACCATTGCCTGATACCCAATTCCGCCGCCCATGGATCGACCCAGATATCCGATTCGAGATTTATCAATCTCGGGTAGATCTGATGCTCGCAATGCAAGTGCAGCGTTAACAATATCTTCCACATAACCTAATCTAAATCTGATGTTGTTTTCTGGATCATCATCGCTGCCGGCATGATTCCGATAATCAGTGTGAAGAACTATGTATCCAGCGCGAGCCAAATAGTCTTGTTCACGCGCTAATCCTCTTCCCGAGGTGTAAATTCGTGGATCGATGTATCCATGCCCAAGCACCAGCGTTGGAAATGGGCCAGCTCCAGTTGGAATATTCATAATTCCTGAGATAGTTAAATCTCCACTTTTATAAGTGACTGCATATTTTTTATAAGCACTAGACGATGATATTTGTCTAACTAGTTTTAAATCCGTGCCGCTAATTTGAGTTTTCATCAAAGATTGAATTGAAACAGGGTGAGCCTTTGGAAGTTCCTCAATCTCGGATTGCCAAACTTCATTAACTAATTTTATTTTTAAAATTGCCTCTGACCCATCAGCTACATTTCCAAGTAAGCCAGGTAGTTCCCAGCCAGCATCAGTTTTAACAAATCTAGTTTCGTTTCCAATCCAGAAGCTCTTATCTTCTGAAAGCACAACAGCGCTGTCTTTGGCTCCTGCAGCAATAACTAAAACCGTAATAGGTCCATATTCGCTGTTTGGATAACCACACGCGCTAGCTGATACCGCACCAAGTTTGGATTGAGATTTTGTTATTAAGTATCTCTGCACTTCAGCGTCATCCTCAAGGCACTCTAAATCTGCAGTTTGCTGCTGAATTATTTCAACTGGAGTTCCAGTCTCGACCTGACTTGAGCTGCAACCCACTAACAGGGCGAGACTTAACGGCAGCACCCAGATTCTCATGCCTGAAAGTGTAGCGAAAATTCCTAGGAGCGAAGTTTGGCTAAAACTCGGGCTCCTCGTAAATACATCTCACAGCCTAAGCAGAAATTAAAAGCCGCATTTAAAAATGCAGCAACTAATGCGCCAGCAGTAGCGATAAGGAATAACAAATCAACATTCAGCGCTAAACCAACAAACCCCGACAGACCAAACAAGAAGCCAACACTTTGAGCAAATTGTGGTGGTCGGCAATCTTCAGTAACCAATTTTGACTTTAGTCTTGGCTTTACTAACTTACGGAAGATATAAGCATATGGAGTGTGTTGAGGTCCAACAAAAGCTCCAATAGCAAAAGCGGCTGTTTGAAATGCAAGCAGTTCAATTGAGCCGGTTAGCAGCACGATTGCCAGAACTACTGTGGTAATCAAAGCACCAAAGCGCGGCCCACGAGCATCAATCTCTCGATCAGTAATTAGTGTTTCGTTTGATGAAATATTTGTAGACATTGGTTTCCTTTAAAATTGAGTGTGGGATTGGGTTAATTAATAAACTAAATACACAAAGAGCTAGCTAAACGACAAAAGTCAATAAGTCTGCGTTTAGTAAACAGCTGGGTCCCAATGGAAAACATGCCTTAAATATAAAGGAACAATCCTTATAGCGCTAATTGCAAAAAGATTGCATTTAGCGAATGGCATTTAGGCTTGCAACTACATCAGATCGCCGAGGTGCGCCTACTGCTCGTGAAATTTCAATGCCTGAACTATCAAGCACTAATGTGGTTGGAGTTGATTTAATATTTAACTCTCGAACAAGTTCAAGATTTGATTCTGCATCAATCTCTACATGTTTAATACCTGGAAAATCCTGCACAACTTGTCCAAGCAGCACTTTAGTTGCCCGGCAAGGTGTGCAAAATGCGCTGGAAAATTGCAGCAGCGTAGCTCTTTCACCAAATTCAGCACCAATTTTCATAGGAGTGATTAGTTGAGTTCTGTTTTCAGTCGCCTTGATCCGACCTCGTGAGCGCTGATACCAAACACCATATGCACTAGCGGCAATAAATAGAAATAAAAGTAAAGTTACTGAATCCACAGCGATAGTCTCCCATCGCTCAGAAATTTAGCACCTTTAGGCATCGAGTTTACTTCCAAAGAATTTAAGCAACAAGGATCCAGCTAAGGCAGTTAGCAATACATAGGTCATCACGATGGGTAATAAATCAGTAGCAAATGAAGCTCCCAGGGCAAGTCCTGCGATAACAATGGAAAACTCACCACGAGGAGTCAGAAATGCGCCAATGCGTAACCAGCTCATCGGGTCAGACATATCTTTTGCGATAATCCGTGCCAAGATAAATTTTCCAGCAATGCCGATTGCAGCTAAAAGCAACGCGATTGGTAACACTCCTGGAATATCACCCGGGTTAGTAATTAAACCAAAGAATAAGAAAAATAAAGCTGCAAAAAAATCTCGAAGGGGAGAAAGTCTGATTCTTGCTGCTTCTGCAACATCTCCAGATAACAACAACCCAACTAAAAATGCAGCAATTGCGCCAGATATCCCTGCCATCTCAGCTAGACCAGCTGCTAACAAGGCAGCACCAAAAACTGTAAGTAGAAGTCCAGTTGCATTTTGTGTGTTCAAAAAATTTGACAAGTAATGCTCACGTTTAATACTTATTAAAAGCACTAAACCAATAACTACAAGCGCAATAGATACTGAGATTGCACCAACCAGAAATCCAACAGCTGAAATAACTGCACTAGCAATTGGTAAGTAAGGAGCTAGTGCAAGGTCTTCAAAAACCAAAACGTTTACTACCCGCTTTGCAGTTTCTGATCTACGAAAACCAGATTCTCGAATTAATTGCGCAGCAATGCCTGAACTAGATACATAGGTAATTCCACCAAGTGCAACCGCACCAGCTGGTCCCCAGCCAAGAACTAAGGCAATTAGTGCACCAGGTGTGGCATTTAACAAAATGTCATAAACACCAATTCGCCAGCTTGCCTTTAGTGATTCTCCAATTTCGCGTGCTGAATACTCAAGTCCTAAAAGAAGTAGTAACAAAATCGCACCAATTTGCGCACCGATGAACAAAAAGTCTTCACTGAGTCCAATTGGGATTAAGCCACCTTCACCAAAGGCCAGGCCCATCACAATGAAAAGGGGTACAACTGAGATCTTATTTTTGGTTGCAATAAAAGCAAGTACACCTAGCACGATTAATATCGCACCCATTTCAGCCAAAATGAAGGCATCAAATCCTGCAACCACCGCATGTGGTACTGAAATAAAATTACTAGCGCTAAACACCATGCCGCCAGTTTAGTTGATGCAGCAAAAGCTGCTAGGCGTTTGTCCGCTTAGCCTTATTTGTGGCTCGTGCTCGTTCATTTTGGTCGAGCATCACTTTTCGAATTCGAACAACTCCTGGAGTTACTTCAACACATTCATCTTCGCGACAAAATTCCAGAGCTTGCTCCATATTCAAGCGCTTTGGAGGAATCAAGCGCTCCATTTCATCGGCGCCGGCAGAGCGCATATTGGTTAGCTTCTTCTCTCGAACGGCATTTACATCCATATCGTCAGCTCTGGAGTTCTCGCCAACAATCATGCCTTCATAAACATCTGCACCCGGTTCCACAAATATTGTGCCACGCTCTTGTAGTGCAAAAATCGCATATGAAGTAACTTGGCCACGTCGATCTGAGACCAGTGATCCAGTTGGTCGGAATTTAATCTCGCCGTGCCAAGCTTCATATCCATCGAATACGTGATGTAGAAGCCCAGTGCCACGAGTCTCAGTTAAGAACTCAGTTCTAAATCCAATCAACCCTCGTGATGGAACTCGATAATCCATGCGCATCCAACCAGAGCCATGATTAACCATCTGCTCCATTCGACCTTTTCGAAGTGCCATCAATTGAGTGATTACACCAAGATAATCTTCGGGTGCATCAATAGTTAATCGCTCCATTGGCTCATGCAACTTGCCATCCACCATCTTTGTTACAACTTGTGGTTTTCCAACTGTTAGTTCAAAACCTTCACGTCGCATCATCTCAACTAACACAGCAAGCTGTAGCTCACCACGACCTTGAACTTCCCAAGTGTCAGATCGATCGGTGGTTAAAACTCGCAGCGAAACATTTCCAATTAGTTCAGCGTCTAATCGGTTTTTTACCAATCGCGCAGTTAGCTTGGTTCCAGATTGGCCAGCGAGCGGAGATGAGTTAACTCCAATAGTCATCGAAATACTTGGTTCATCAACTGTAATTAGCGGCAATGCATGCGGATTGTCTGGGTCAGCCAAAGTTTCACCAAGTGTGATTTCTTCGATACCAGCAATTGCAATAATGTCACCAGGGCCAGCCTCAGCAGCTGGAACACGATCTAAAGCTTCAGTCATTAATAGTTCAGAGATTTTTACTTTGGAAATTGATCCATCTGATTTAATCCATGCCACCATCTGACCACGCTTGATATTTCCTTGACGAACCCGACAAATAGCTAATCTGCCAAGGTATGGTGATGAATCTAAATTTGTCACGTGCGCTTGAAGTGGTGCACCTTCGTGATAAGTGGGTGCTGGAATAGTTTTGAAGATTGCTTCAAAAAGAACATCAAGATTTTCTTCATCTGGCATGCCACCATCAACAGGGCGATTAAGTGATGCCTTACCAGCTTTTGCAGATGCATAAATGATCGGAAATTCAATTTGTGCTTCAGAAGCATCAAGATCTAGAAAAAGTTCATAGGCCTCATCAACAACTTCTTTAATACGAGCATCAGGTCGATCCACTTTGTTGATAACCAAAATTACCGGCAGATTTTTCTGCAGTGCTTTTCTAAGCACAAATCTTGTTTGTGGAAGTGGCCCTTCAGAAGCATCAACTAACAACAGAACGCCATCAACCATTTCTAGTCCACGTTCAACTTCGCCACCAAAATCAGCGTGACCAGGAGTATCAATAATGTTAACAATTCGGTCGCCACGCTTAACTGCAGTGTTCTTGGCCAAAATCGTAATACCTTTTTCGCGCTCTAGGTCATTTGAATCCATGAGTCGATCTTGACCTTCAGACTGTTCCTTATGCGCAGCAAATGCACCAGATTGCCAGAGCATGGCGTCAACAAGTGTAGTTTTTCCATGGTCAACGTGGGCAATGATTGCAATGTTGCGAAGCTCATCGCGAGATTTAATTGGCAGATCAGTCAGATGTATACTCATATTTATGGCAGCAACGCTGCAGGCCCTTCTAGCTGGTGAATTGAATAGGGCACGAGCCTATCGGGAGCGATAATCCATTCCGAGCATGGTGGCATAAGCCGCTCCAAAGCCAAACCCGATCGCTGCATAACCTTGAGTAAATAGATTCAATTCAACAGGTATGGCCAAAGTAACTGCGCCAAGGCCAGTGGCAGCAATCAACATCACGATAGCGGCACGCCTAACCCCATAAGCTGGCGCAGTTTGAGCCACAACCAACATATTGCCAGTAAGCGCAATTAGCGTGATTGCGATCATCCGCATTGACCATTGCAAAGCAGTATCCGTGCTAAGACCAAGAAGTTCTAGGAAAAGGTTTGGCATTAGAGCAAGCAAGACTGCGCTTAAACCAAATACGGTAGCTCCAAATTTAAGCGTGATTCGTAAACCAGCAATTGGACTAAAAGAACTCATCGAACTCAATTCCCTCGAATTTAGACTAATCTTAGCAACAGAGGAGTCCGATCTTGAACAATTACATCTCTAGCTTAAAAGAGAAATCCGAGTTACAAATCATGATGATTTGCTTGGGCAATATCTGCCGTTCGCCTATGGCTGCAGCAGTTTTAGCTAATCAGGCTAGTAATATTCAAAATCCCAAAATTACCGTTTCAAGTTCAGGTACAGGCTCGTGGCATGTTGGAGATGGTCCAAATCCAAAATCCAAATCTACTTGGGAATCCGCAGGTTATTCATATGAGCATGTTGTCCAGCAATTTAAGCGGGAGATGTTTGAGCAGCAAGATTTATTAATAGTTATGGATAATTCAAATTATAAAAATATAGTTGAACTATCTGAAACTTCTAAGCATCATGAGAAAATCTTTTATCTAAGACAATTTGATCCAGCTTTGTGTGATCTAATTCCTGAGCAAGATTATATGAAGTTAGAAGTTCCAGATCCTTACTATGAACCAATTTCTGCTTTCCAAGAGGTGTTAGTTATGGTGGAAGCCGCAGTTGCCGGCTTAATAACCGAGCTCACAGCAAGGCGCTAAAGTGATTATTCTGATCTGGCTTCTTGGTGTTGCTGTTTTATTGGTTTCATTAAAACTTGCAGATAACTGGTGGCAGCAATCACCAGTTGGTATTCCAGATGCTGGACCAACTATTTATACGCTATCGCCAGTTGCCGAGTACCTCACGGCTTTTGCTGGGATTTTGGTATTAGTTAATTTGCTAGTCATCATTTTATTTTTACCTACCGAAGCTAAAAATTTACTTTCACCAGTAGCGATTAAATATAAAAAGAAGGCAATTGGCATTGCTTGGATATGGTCTGCCTTAGCAATTGTTGCAGCACAGTCTCTTTTAATAAATATTTTGGGGATTTCAGCAACTAGGTTCTTCTCGATTGAAATTTTTATAACTTATGCCTGGGAGTTAACTGTAGTTCGAGCATTGATACTCACTGCAGTAGCTGCAATCTTTATCGCAATCATGTTGATGTTTACAAAAACAATTAGCACGATTGGATTTGCAACAGTTGTTGCTTTAGTAGCAGCAACATTTTCGGCGCTAACAGCGCATGCTGCAGGAGTTAGTGGTCATGCTTTGGCTACAGCATCTGGCTTTTTCCATGTTATTGGAATAAGTGTTTGGCTGGCTGGCTTGATTGCGTTACTAAAACACCTATCTGCACCAAAGGTAATTTTTAGAAAATTAGCAGTTGAGCGCTTTGGCATGTTGGCAACAGTGGCGTTGTTAGTTGTGCTGGTCTCAGGAGTGGCTAATTCATTGACACGTATAGATCAAATCTCGCAATTATGGAGTTCAAATTACGGTAATTTAATTTTAGCTAAATCGACCTTAACGCTTACTGCAGTTGTTCTGGCAAAATTTGCACGCAGCAGGTTGATATCAGAAACTACTGGATCTGTAAGAATTTTAATGCTTGAAGTATTTCTTTTGGGCGCTGTATTGGCGATCTCATCTGCTGCAGCAAACACAGCTTTTCCAAAAGCTGCAGCGTCTGCAACTACGTTAATAGAGCAGCTAACTGGTTATCCAGAACCAGCACAGCTGCAGTGGCTATCTGCTTTCTTAAGTTTTTCGCTTGACCCATTAACAATCACAGTAGGATTTTTTGCGCTACTTATTTATTTACTAGGTGTAGCTCGCTTAGTTAAACGTGGTGACAAATGGTCAATTCTTAGAACAGCAACATGGACGCTTGGAGTAGTTGCTGGCGTATTTATAACTAATACTGAGATAAGTCGATATGCCTTGGTTTCAATGAGTGCGCATATGACTCAACATATGGTTTTGGGAATGCTGGTTCCAATTTTGCTGGTTTTAGGAGCGCCAATCACGTTAGCGCTTCGAGCGCTGCCACCCACCAAACTGGATTTAGTTGGACCACGTGAGTGGATTTTGCTGATCTTGCAAAGTTATTACAGCAAATTAATTACGCATCCATTAGTTGCCCTTACTTGGTACAGCGGCTCAATTTTTGTTGTTTATTTTTCTTCATTAATGACATTTCTAATGTCTAGCCATCTTGGGCATGTGTTGATGCATATCCACTTTGTCTTAGCCGGCTATCTATTTTTCTGGCTAGTTATTGGAACAGATTTTCAACCGCGGAACATTGGCTACCCATTTAAATTGCTGCTTGTCTTTGTTTCGATGGTAATTCATGCTGTGTTTGGTTTAATTTTAATGCAAAGCACTTCGCTTGTTGGCGGCGGTTGGTTTGGCAAAGTAGCGCCGGTATGGCTTACAGATCCAATTGCAGATCAGCAGTTGGCAGGATCTATCGCGTGGAGTTTTGGTGAGCTGCCGATGTTATTAGTTTTTCTAGCATTGGGAATTCAGTGGGCAAAAGCAGATAAGCAGCAAGCAGTGCGACTTGATCGAGTAGCTGATAATTATGGCGATGCAGACAGAACTGCTTACAATGAAATGTTACGACAATTAAATAATAAGGGCGACAAGGATTAATCCCTGCCGCCCTTATTATTTAAGGTTGCTTAATTAAGCAGCGATGCTCACACCTTTGCGCTTTGAAACCAAAATTGAAACTAAAATGATCAAGACGGCAACGCCGGCAATTGTCATTCGTAGTGCAGTATTTGGTTCAGCACTTAAAGTAAGTGAAATAATTACTGGTGCAATTAGCACTGAAACAAGGTTCATCACCTTAAGTAGTGGGTTAATTGCAGGTCCAGCAGTATCTTTAAATGGATCGCCGACAGTGTCACCAATAACAGTTGCAGCGTGAGCTTGTGAGCCCTTACCGCCATGAACACCATCTTCAACTAGCTTCTTTGCGTTATCCCATGCGCCACCAGAGTTTGACAAGAAAACAGCCATCAAAGTTCCAGTGCCAATGGCACCTGCGAGATAAGAAGCAAGCGCACCAACACCAAGACCGAAACCAACTGCAATTGGAGCCAGCACAGCAAGCAAGCCAGGTGTGATCAATTCACGAAGTGAATCTTTGGTGCAGATATCAACAACGCGACCATATTCAGGACGCTCAGTACCGTTCATGATGCCAGGTCGGGTTGCGAACTGGTTACGAACCTCAAACACCACAGCACCTGCAGCACGTGATACTGCATTGATTGCAAGTGATGAGAAAAGGAATACAACTGAAGCGCCGATTAACAAACCAAACAGTGAGTTTGGCTTAGTTACGTTAAATGCGTCAAGCAA
>Ga0222714_10000434_pt1 | contig 48365 bp, 28 predicted proteins | sample C33_3DmetaG_FD_165048 | JGI IMG/M metagenome (GOLD analysis project Ga0222714, IMG submission 165048) | Estuarine water microbial communities from San Francisco Bay, California, United States - C33_3D | ecosystem: Environmental > Aquatic > Marine > Unclassified | place: USA: California... | reverse complement strand
AAGCTGAAAAACGGGACGGCGTACGAGGTGAATAAGGGTAAGTTGAAGGCGCTGGGGGTGACGGAGAGTAACTTGAAAGAATTATTCGCCGCCACGCCTGCAGCGGATGCCAAGCTTCAAATTCGCCCGACAAAGCCGATTTGGGTGCCGCGCCCGGGATTCGAAGTCGACGACAGAAGCTATGATGAAACCGAGGCGCTCGTGGCGATTATGGACATTGGCAAGGGCAACACAAACGAGAGGAGAGCTTCGGCGAAGCGTGACGCCCCGAGTACGTCGAATAAAAAATCTGCTGCGAAGCGGACGAAGAAGCCGACGACGACGGGCGCGGCGGCGATGAAAAAATCTACACAGCTTGATCGACTCGCCGAAATTTCAAAGGAAGTCGTCTCGCGACAATCGAGAGGCGCGTCGTCGATGAAGGACGTCGACGACGCCGTGCAATACAAAGCATGTGGAGACTACTACGACGATGAAGTGGATGACGCTGTTCCCGTGAAAGCTTTGCCAGATTGTGAAGATCACGACATGTGGTTCGTAATGCCCGACGAAAGCGAAGAGGTCAAGTTGTTGGACGAAGCCTTACGGCTTGGTTTGCCGCTGTCAGAATTACACTCAGACTACTATATGGTGCCAGTGCCTGGGTTTGCAGACCCCTCACAGTGCATCAAGATAAGAGCCCCCGAGAATGAGAACGCAGACGACTTATTCGAGGCAAAGAATGATCTTCTCCAGGTCGAAAAGAGTTTAGAGGATGCGCTTACGCACCATCAATACCAAGTGGCGAAGAAACATTTACAAGCAATTAAAGACATCGTGGCCGATGCTTTGAGCAGATACGAAATCGAAGAAGGTAAATAGTCTCATGTAAAACACAGAATGTTGATGTACACTTTTATTACAACACAACCATCATATACAGCAGAAGTACCTAAAGCACGCGCTATGAAAATGAAAAATCAATCACCAGCGACACGTGGTCGGATGGGTAACGCACGCTCGGCAAACGATGGTGCTGCAAGATATCGTCTAGGTTTGGACAACGCAATACTCGCCTGGGCGCCAGACCCGAAGTGAACCAAACATAGTCATTCGTGCCGACGAATTTGGCGTGACACGTGGTAAAGCGCGGCTCTTCTCCTTCGACGGCGCGATAGGCGCTTTGCAAGTCGCCAGCAAATGGATGCGCCATGGTCAGCCGGTACGTTGTCGTGAGCATCATTCTATGAATCGCAGAAATGACATCTTGTGCGTTGTGACCTGACGCCGAAGGCATCGGTACTCGGCGAGAGCCAAGCGCCAATGCTAAATTATCCAAGTTCCATCCTCGGCGAATCACATCCGCTGCGAGCTTCTCACCCGCATCACTGGGATCCTCGCTCACACCGTCATCATCGTTGACATGTAACTCACTCGTATCATCATCACTCGCGCCTCCACTGTCGTCGATCGTACCCGACATTTTACGTCGATTTTCAAACAACAAGTCAATGTCGCCGTCGGCGAAAAAATTATACAACGCGCTCCCCGGGTTGAAGTTCCAATCCCCAGCAAACACGGTATGCACGTCAAAACCTTTCTCCGCATACGCCGTCTTCACCGCATAAATTACATCGAACAGATGCCGACACTGCCCAAGTTTCAAATCTCCACGCTTTGGATTAAACACTAGATGCGCGTTGGCCACGAGCACGAGCCGCCGAGCGTCACCTCCATCCGCCGCTCGCCGAAGCACCGTCGCGCACGCCACGTTATCCCCCAACCCAGCATCACTAAACTGTATCTCTATCTTCTCTACTTGAACAAACGTTGTTTTCCTATAGAATATTGCACACGAATCCTGTTTCGCACCACGTCGTCGCGCGCGAGGTCCCGCGGCGTAGCCGCGTTGCGACAACCGCGCGCCGACGCCGCCCGCGACGTCTTCAAACTCTTGCAAGCACACAACGTCGCCGTTCACGCACTCGAGCTCGCTCACGATCGCTCGAGAACGATTATTCCAATCTAACCTATGACTACCGACGCGATAGAGCGACCGCGCGTGTGCCTTGACGTTGGAGTCGGCGAGAATGTTGTAACTGACCAAGCGAAAAAGCGTCCCGGGACTCGCACCGTTATCGATGTCGTCGTCGTCGTCGCGCGCGGCTTTACGTTTGACGGATTTCCACGTGCGCGCGCGAAATCCCGCGCGCGCGCCGCGTTCGGGTGCGTTCGGGTCGACCATGCGCGGCGCGTCGCATAGTGAGGAAAAAAAGTCGAGTGAGCGTCGCCAATGAGAGAGGAATGTGCGCCCGAGCGCGCGAAGGACGAGGCGCGTTCGCGTTTCCACGAATGGAAATCGACAAACGCAGTCGAACACGCGCAGGCGAAACGTTAATGTTGCAAAGAGACTGCCGCCAAAGGCATGGAGTGTGCACGAGGGCGGTAATTAATCTTTGCGTTGCGCGCGATGAAAACAAGGAGGATTGACGAGCTTTCTCAACTCCACGAGGAGGTTTACGATTACATGTCCTGACACCTGAACACAAACGATTACTTTTTCCAAACTATGGTGGACGCACAACTGATGGAAGCGACGACGATTCTTAATCCTAATCCGCTTCGGACGGCTTGGAACCACGAAGGCGACCAGTACGGCGCGCCGCAATGAGACCAACCTTGGCACCAGCCGGCAAATCGCGACGCGTCGTGGACGCGTGACCAATGTGCTGGTGGTTACCACCCCCGTGAGGGTGTTCCACGGGGTTCATGGCAACACCACGCACCTTCGGCCAGCTGTTACGCTTGACCTTGTACTTGTGGTACGCCGCACCAGCCTTGAGCATCGGCTTATCGCAGCGACCACCGCCCGCGACTTGCCCAACCGTCGCGCGGCAGCCAGACGGGAGAGTCTTCTTGGCGCCAGACGGAAGCTTAATACGAGAGAAACCCGTGTCCAAGTTGTGAGAGATCAAGATGCAGTATTCACCAGAAGCCTTGGCGAGCGTCCCACGGTCACCGAGCTTGGATTCGACGTTGCAAATGATGGTACCTTCCGGCATGGACGAGAGCGGCAACACGTTGCCAATGTTCAACGTCGCCTTCTTACCAGCGTACACGAATTGACCCGTGTACGTCCCTTCAGCCGCAATGAAGAGTTCCTTTTGAAGGCCGTAGCGCTTCGTGTGGCGGAACGTCATCTACACGCGTACGTAACACAAAAACACACCGTCAGTACGAGAACGCAAAGCGCGCGGTCCACCCTAGGGTCTTTCACCCCCAAGCCCTACATCGATCATCGCGAGCGATCATTCAACCACGACGCCGTCGTCGCGCACGTACCTTGGCGAGCGGGGCACCTCTACCCGGATCGTGGATGATATCCGTCACCAAACCCTTCACATAGCCGTGGCGTTCGGCGTAATCCTACACGTGCGACGGAAAGCAAAGCACAGTCAGTCATCTCATCGTCGTCGTCGTATTAGGGTCTCACGCGCGCCAACGTCGAATCGCTGCGCGCGTCGCCCACGCGTCCATCATCCATCGACACCCACGAACGATGCACATCTAAACCAAACACATCTCCCCACGCGCGCGCGCGCGCCGAGCGCGCCCGCACCGCCGCCGCGCGCGCGTCCAGCGCGCACCCAGCGCCACCCGCGCGACTGGATGCGATCCCGCGCCCACACTCGAGCCCATCGTGTCCGTCGAATTCGTACGCACCTGTTGGCGATGCTTCGCCGCGCCTTTACGCGTGTGCGTGTGGGAGGTAAACACCGACCCTTTACCTTTACGGCAACCTCGGATAACGCGACCCATTGTTCGTGAGGTCTAGCTACGCGTCAGAAAGAGACGGCCTGCGCGGCGATGGAGCGAGGGAAGTCCGGGCCGGGGGCGTGTTCGGACAAACGGTGCGTGAGTTCGAGGGCCATGTTTTATGCGCACACGCAAGGATGTAATGTGAGTAGGTTTTAGTCTATGACTGTACATTTTTAATAGTTTTCTGTGAGGTCGCCATGAATATTGATGACACGTATATGGTCTTCGTGGTATCTATAATGGGTGTACACGCGTATGCATAAAAATCGCGCGCACAAAGTGACCGTTCGGCTTCAGGAGGCCTGCGTCATCACTTCGCGACGCACGCGACGCGCACGCACGCGACGCGCGCGAACGAGCGAGGGCGTTCGTAACCATCATCCTCACGCGCCTCTGTCCGCCGCCGCCGTCGTCGTCGTCGTCGTCGTCGCTGCCGTCGCGTATATATATATATAACACAACAGCGCGGGTGAGTCAGCGGGGGAATGATCGGGGACTTGAAGCGCACGGGCGCGAACGCGCGCGACGATCACGGCACGCCCGTGAACCCGTCGTCGTCGTATAAAAAGTCAAAGTCGAAGATGTCTGCGTCGTTTGCGCGCGCGTCGATGGTGTCTAATGCGTCTACGGTGGTGGATGATGCGCATGAAGATGATGACTTTGTGGAGCTCGGGGGGACGCCAGAGGGCGCGCGCGAGGACGACGACGAGGACGACGAGGCGGCGAAGAAGAAGGTGGCATCGCCGGATGTATGGTCAGAAGAGCCTGTTGTAGACCAAGAGCCACCGCGGAGGATGACGCGAGCGCAACGGGCGGCGGCGAGGGCGGCAAAGGCGAACGACGAGGACGCGTCGTGCGCGGGACTGGAGACGCCCGCGCGAAGCGGCGCAGACGGAGGCGCGGATGGCGGTGATACGCACAGTCACAGTTCGAGTGAGTACGAGAGTCCGAATGATGGACATGAGAGTGCGAATGATGACGATGTGAATCTCGGAGGCACACCCGAAGGCGCTGCAGATGATGACGAAGACGACGACGTCACGAGTCAACGCAACGAAGGCGCGCCTGGTCACACGCCGTGCGGAATGATGAGCCCGGCCGATCGGTTCAGACGTAGTAACGTCGAGGTGCGCGCGATGGGAAATCAACGTCCTGGAGGTATGTGGGCATCCATAGGTTCGCCCATGACTGCGCCGTTTCAAGGGCACAACAACGCCCCCGCGCCCGCGCCGCTCGCGACGCCTCTGGCGGATTCCATCGACCGCTTGCCCACGCCCGCGCCTTCAATCTCCAAGAAGCGCGCCGCCATGCGCATGTCGTTACCCGCAAACATGCTTCCGATGACACCTATTCCAATCTCTCGTCAAGTCCTCGAGCGCATTGAATGTCTCGGTCCAGAGCTCAACATTGTTCAACGCATGATGCTCGTCGTCGGCATTTTGCTCGACTTTTATTCAAAGTCGCAATTGGTGCGCGAGTTGCACCGGTTTGCCCGCGCCGGTTCATGGGTGTGGTTTAGCATGGTTTTGACGTTCTTTGTGTTCTCGGCGTTTTGTATCACCGGGTATTGGGTGCTGCATTACCCCATGCCCGCCAAGCCAGCCGAGGGCACGGTGGGCAAGGACAACAAGGTGTTTGGATTTAGCAAGTACGACTTCAAGGTCATTGTGCGAAGGTTTGGGGCGACGTGCGCGATGTTTCAACTCGGCACGGCGTTCGCGGCGTGGCGCGCGCTTCGCACGAACGATGTGAGAGCGCGCAAGGCTGAAATGGATCTCCGCGGCATGCAACTCGTGGATACTATTTTCCTCACCTTACCAGTGGCGACGTTGCAGGCGTACATTGGCATGTCGTGCTCGGCGCCTGGGAGCATGTGCCCGGGACGCGAAGGGTTTGATATTTTACTCTTCTTCGCCGTGGCGGGGGCGATTACGAGTGGTACGCTGTGTTTCGTGTCGTTGGACTTGCACGAAAAGCCGCCGGCGTATTCGTGGCCAGAGTACTGGCGCGTGCACAAAGCGCACTTGTCTGAGATGATGGCCAAGGCGTGCTACAGATTTTTTGAGCTCGCCGCGCGCATCCTCACCCTTGGCTTGTTCGCGGCTGTGACGGGTGGTTACGTGTTCTTGGTGTTCTTCTTCCACGCATGCATAATTTTGGGGTTGATTAAACTCAGACTCCCGGGCGTGCATGACAGAAAAGTATGGGAAAAGTTGTGCGAGACGCGAGAGTTTACGATTCGCGGACGCAAGGTTCGCCTTCCAGTGCTCGACGACATGAAACTTCTCGTGGCGTGCTTGATCTGGCCTCCGTCATCGTACGTCTCTAACGCGGCTGATCGTAAAGGTAAATTTTGGTGGCGCTCCACGTCGTGCCCGCGAAAGTCCTTCTGGGGATTGACGCGCGAAGATGCGCTGATTCCATTCGCCGTTGTCATCGGCGTGCTCGCATTTGAATCCGCGGTTATGATAATCATCATCGCAAGCATCGCCGAAGAGCATTGGTACTTTTACTTGTGCTTTGCCGTGGCTGTCAACTTCTTGTGGCTCATCAGTGCGGTGAACTGGATGAGCGCGGCGGCGTTATGGAACCCGTTCGTGCCCGAAGGTCCGCCGCTCGGCTACCCGAGCGTGAGCGCGATTAACAACGCCATCGGCGGCCGACAGTTGCTGAGCGCACACAAAAAGACGCCGATGATGTCCACACCCATGGCGAAATCGTTCTCTCCATCTCCAGCGCTGATGAAGAAACGCTTACCGCTCGAGCCCGTAGGTGAAGAGCGTCAGTCGTCGGATTCGCAGTCCACGCCAGTGTTTGGCCGAAAAGCCGACGCCGAAGCGACGACGCCTTCGCTCGGTCCTCGAACGACACCCGTGATGATCAAGGGTAGTCCACGACCTGTTGAAGTTTACGTAGACATGGGTGATGATTCTGCTGAAATGAATGAAGATGATGAAATCCCTCCCATGGTTATGGCGTCTCTCGGTGAAGAGCAAATGTTGCGCCAAAGCTTGCAGTGGCGCGAGTCGTTGGACTTGCAACGAACAGACTCTGGGCGGTCTCGCGATGAAGAGCAGGATGATTTAGAAGCCGCGCGCGACGCGCTCAATTTCTTGAACACCACAGATGATGGATCCCAATTCGTTGGTGGCACCCCATGCTTGGCGTCTCCGGCGCCGTATGCTAATGAGAATGAACATCCTTCGGAAGAGGCGACGCCTGAAGACGGTTTGGCAAATGTAAGCCCAATCTTAGCCCCTAGCTCACCGCGTGGCATCAAATCGCCGCGTTAGAGTGTGTTTCTCAACACAAATATTTAATAAAAATAATAACAACGCGGTGTGTGCGTAAATTCATTACAGAGCTGCATTTGAACACTACTAAAGCTTCTAATTTTTGAAAGGCACGGTGGCGTCTCTTACGATCATGTTGTGAAATGTCGATTTTGGCAACGCCTGATCTTTCGACTGACCGAGCTCTGCGGCGCGTATGCTTGCATCTTCTATCGCTACGGCAACTTTTCCGAGGGTTACTAGAGTATTTGCCCCAAAGTACACTCCAACAGCGCCGAAGGTTAGCATGCTGCCAAACAAAACTCCTGAAAACTTCACCGCGCCGGCGCTCCCTCGTCGTAGTATTGTTGTAATCGCCGCCGCCCCAAGCAGTCCAGTGATGACCTTGCCCGTGTAATCTGGTGGTTTAGCATCAGCAGGCCAGTGTTCTAAGTACTCGTTGAACTTCGCTCGCGATTCTGATGTTTCCACGTCATTCCAAGCCCGAGTAATCCCAGATATGTGCCCGGCGCCGACGACGCCGATGATCTTTTGAGCGTTTGCATCTCGTTGCAGCGCTGTGGCGAGGATCAAGTCGCGCTCAGCGATGACTGTCTGCGCCGTCGCCCAGTCCATGAGATTGGGCTTTTCAGTTGTAACTTGAGATCCCGGGCTAAACATCGGGTTGCCGTTGAAGGATTCGACTCGAACAAATTCAACCACGCGCTGTGCGCACGACCGAACTTTAAGCAAATCATCGACTCGAATCGGCTCGCTGCGCAAGGCACTGCGTAATATCTCCATGCTACTTTTAATCACCTCCTCACTCGACTCGCAGCCGGCTCTCTCAAGAATTTTCTTCATCTTGGCCGTCCCTTTGGCCCCATGAACGTCGTCCACCGTAGCACTGATGGATTCCACGTCCTCTTCGGAACCGACGCCTTCGTCGTCCACAATCACTTCTTTCCCAGCAACGAATGCGTCAAATAACTGGCTCCCGCGTTGAACGCGTGCAAATAATCTTCCGAGCGTTGCGCGTTGATCTCGGTCACCGAGAACGATCGTGGCACCCACCTTTTGTCCCGCTTCAACGGCCGCGATGAACTCGCTACCCGGCCGGGAGTCTAATAAAGCTCCAACTGTTGCGTACCCCAAGCTCCCCACGACGATTGGCAAATTTCCGTTAAACAATACCTTGACGGCATCACTCGTCGTGGCCACGCGTTTCGCCGCCTTCAACGCCGGTCGAGCACTCGAAGCCGACTTTAACAATCCTGTGAGCCGCTCGGCGTCGAGCTCCAGCAGCACCACGTCTGGCTTTTCGCGCAGAATTACCGCCCTTACCTCGTCCGCAGAGGCACTGCTAACGTGCGCGCTACCGATGATTCGACACTCTGCCCCAGAAGCGGGATGGATGAGTACCTTTTCGCACCGAGGCTTCGGTTCGAGGTCGTCGATGTGTAGCACTTGTAACTGTTTAAGCGTTGGACGAGGACGCAAAAAGCGAGAGACGTCAGTACGTTGACCATGGATTAGCGTGCGCGAGACAAAGTACGTACACCACCGTGTGTTTGAGTTAGCGTGACTCCAGGAGGAAACCCGCCGTCGGTGTCATCGGTGGTGTCATCCGACATCCTGGCGTCGCGCGCGCAAAGCTGTGAGGACTGGTGGACTAAATATGGCAATTACATCTACGGCGAAGACGGGGGAGGGGGTGGAGGTTTGCGAGGAGTGAAAACGCTTGCTATGCTTGGAGAGTCGGTGAAACGCCTCATGAATGAATCACCAGCGCTTGAAGATTCCTCAATGTTTTTTGACACGCTCGTGGACTGAATGTTGCCGTGCTGATGAAATGTCTTCAACATCTTCACCAAGATGTCTCTCTCGGTTTGAAGCTCGCCTAGGGCATTTTTCATCATTTGTCGCTCTTGTGCAAACTGTGTGGCACTTGCAGACGCAATCGAGGCGACGTTGTCCTTAGCTTTTGCTGCGTCTTTCTCCGCAAGCGCGAGAGCCTCCGCCGCAGACGCATCTTTTTCTGCGGCTTGCTTGATTTCATCTTGAAGTGCATCCAAACGCTCGTTTGCCTCTCGCAACGAAACCTCTAAAGTAGAATTTACTCCTTGCAATTCATCGCAACGTCCGGTTAACTGCGCTTTGTCTTGGATCTCAGCCTGCAATGTTGCAACTTGACTCTCGAGCGTCTGCTTGGCCGCATCCGAAGCTTGCACGGCGTCGAGCGCTTGCGCAAGTTTTGCTTCAATCTCGTGGATGCTCGACGTCGATGCGACAGCGCCCGCAAGCTCTTGGCTCTTCTCCGCAAGCTCAGCCTGCAATGTTGCAACTTGACTCTCGAGCGCAGCTCGCGCTGCATCTGCGTTTTGCGTCGCAATCGTGCACGCTTGCTCGGCTTGAAAGAGTGCCTCAGATTTTGATTGTAACTCAGTCTGAACCATAGCGAGTTGATTTTCTAAGGTCTCGCGCACTGATGCCGACTCTGTTGCATTAGCGCTCAGCGCCTCAGCGCGTTCGAAGGCTTCAGTTTGAGCAGCAAGTGCTTCAATTCGCACTTGTAATTCTCCTTGGAGCGCGGCGCACTGTGCTTGTAGAGATGTGCGTACGCTCTCAAGCTCTTGCGACATGGATTCACAAGACGCTTCAGCGCGCTCCATAGCGTTCTGTTTTTCTTGCATCTCCAAATGTAAAACTGCTATTTGGTTCTCATATGTTTGACGTACATTGGTGATGTCCTCTGCGCTGGCAGCCAATGCTTCAGCGCGTTCAAACGCTTCAATCTTTGCTTCAAGCGCCTCTTTCGCAACGTTCAATTGAGCATTCAAGTCGGCGACCTGACTTTCGAGCGCAGTTTGGGATATCTCCTTTTCCGAAATCGTCGTAGAAAGCGCAGATTCGGCACTCTGTAAGGCTTCTGACTTTGCTTGCAACTCGGACTGCACCTTGACGAGCTCAGATTCGAGTACTTGTTGCGCCACCTCGCGCTCAACGTTCGTCGACCCTACTGAAGACTGTGCAAGTTCTAACGCTTCTGTTTTAGCGTCCAAGGCTTCAGTCTTCATTTGGAGTTGTTGCTGCGCTGCCAAGAGTTGAGACTCAAGTGATTCTCGTACGCTTTCGAGTTCATTTTTGAATCCACTTGCCGAAGCCTCGGCGACAGTCAACGCCTCTGTTTTCACTTGAAGTTCAGATTGCAACGATGAAACACTCGCCTGGGCCTGGGCTAAAGTTGCTTCGAGCTCATCTATATTTGATTTAATAGATTCAGCACTTGCAATTTCGAGAGCCTTGCTCTTCTCTTCAATTTCAGCCTTCAGAGAGTTGACGTGCGATTCCAGCGAGGCAGACGTCGCCTCCGCCACTTGAGCGCTTTGCTTCACGCGCGCCAGTTCGTCTTGTAAATCTCGAGTGGATGATTCATTCAGCTGTTCTAAATCCTTAACTTCAGTTATTTTAGCCGCGAGCTCAACTTGTACGGCGTCTAATTTTGACTGTAGCGTCTGAACGTCGGACGCAAGCTTGTCATTTGCCTCGTTTGCTTCACCCGCGCGAGCTAACCGCTCTTCGAGCTGGGCAATTTTCTCTAATAAATCTTTTTCTCTGTTTGCCGACGTCTGCCTCTCTTCCTCGATGACGTTTTCAAGCGCGACCTCATGCGTCTGCTCCGAACCTTGTAACTGCGCCTTCGCGCGTTGCGCCTCGAGCTCCGCATTCAACCCTTCAATCTTCGCCGACATCTCTGACCACGCCTCAGACGCTCGCGTACGTATCATTTCTCGCTCTTCCAACGCGTTATTCATCGCCTCACGCATATTCGCCGCTTCGGCGGCGGCTCTTTGCAGCTCTCCGTTCAGCGCGTCTCGCGCCCGCTCCAACGCCTCTACCGCCGCCTCCGCCTCTTGCGCCCTCGTGCGTTCACTCTCAAGCGCCGCGACGCACCGCTCGAGCGCATTCGACGCCAACGTGTCGCTCGACGTCGACATCGATGCCGTCCTCACCGTGCGCACCTCATGCGCCGGCGCCGCGCTCGCCCCACCGCCACCATCCTTGTTGGCCCGGAGCTCGCTCACCTTTGTCTGCGCCGAATCCTTCACCGCCGCCGCCTTCGCCTTGGCCGCCGCCGCAAACTTTTTCATATTATCCATGACGGGCGACTCTCTCGCCGCCGATGACGAGAACGACGACGACGACGACGACGACCGCCGCCGCACGAGCGCGCGAGAGTCAATGGCGCTTTCATATTCCCAATCACAACGTGAGTCAACATCACCAGCGCGAGCTCAATCGATCGACGATCGCGCATCGATCCACCATCACGCGCGATGCGCGACGCGCGCGCATTTTTCGCTCGCCGCGTCGCCGCGTCGATTCGGGCTCGATTGGCGCCGCGCGCGACGCGCGACAGCGCGGACGACGCGCACAAAATTTGAACAGTGAAAAAAATTTAAAAGACATCTCTGACGTCGCGCGCGCGTCATATCGCGTCGACGACATCGAGCGCGCGCGCACGGGTCGTCGCGGAACGTCGGACGCTCGCGGTCGGCGCGTCAGACGATGTCCGCGCATGGGTTTAAGATGGCATCGAAGCGCACGGCGACGGAGGACGATGCGGATGTCGTCATTCTCGATGGCGCAGCTGGGGGTGGCGATGCGGCGACGTTGACGATGACGGAGACGGGGAAACGCGCGCGTGATGACATGGAAACACACGAAGGCGATGGTGAGGCAAATACCACGCGTGGTGAGAGCGATGAGGACGAATTCGATGTCGATGACGCGTCGGATGGCGATGAGAGCGAGGACGACGAAGACTTCACCATGGCGTCGCGCGGACGAAGCGCTCCGATGGGCGCTGCGGCGAGACTTGTCGACGGCAAGGTTATTTCCGCGGATGGCGGTGATGATAGTAATGCAAAGCGAGTGAAGATTACGCCTGGGGCGATTCGTGCCGATCGGAAAAACGTTGATGACCCGTGTCCTGGTTTGCTCGAGAGCTTGCGGGAGTTTGTGATGAAGGCGGGCGGCACGTTATCGGATGATTGGAGCTGCACGGCGACGATGCGTACGAATGGCGCCACAGCGGGGTCGTATGATGCGATTTACTGGTCTCCCGATCAGCAACGTTACCGTTCTCGTTTGGAAGTTTTACGAGCGTTAGGACTCGCTCCGCCCAAACCAGAGGCGAAATCCGGATCCAAGGTGCCAAAAGCAAAGATTCAGCACATCGAGCCGATTCCTCGCGCTGATGCCGTAGCTAATGCGAAGGCGAGCGAGAAGCCTGTGTCGCCGATGGAATTAGGTGATAACACGGTCGTCATTGATTTTGGTTCTGTGTTGCAGAACACTGAAGAGTTCCACGACGAGGTTCACATCTGGCCATTTGGTTACAAAACAAAGTGGACAAATGACAACGGCGACGTCTTCTTTAGCCAAGTTACGAAGGCTTCCGATGGGGGACCTGAATTCATCGTAAAGATGGAAAAGGATGGTGAAAAATATACCGCATGCGCGGCATCTCCTCTCGGCGCTTGGATTGAGATGTGCGATTCCGTCGGTCCAGCGATTCCAGTTGGAATTGCCGACCATTTCTGCTTTGAGGACGTTCGCATAGTTCGCGCCATTGAAAGTTTAGCCGGTTCGGATGCATGTGAGAAGTATCAATTCGTCGAGGAGCGTGGAGGGTGGGATGATGAGCGCGTTCGTCGTGCGAAAGCTCGAGTCATGGACTCTAAAGAAATTCTCAAGCAAATTCGCCTCGTGACGCAAAAAGTCAAGACGGAACAAGTTGCGCAAAATCGCGTGCAGCGAGAAATCTCAAAGGTTCTTGATCGTCTCGTCTCTCGCGTTGATACTGCGGTAAAGCGTGAAGCAGCCAAGAAGCAACGTGCCGAAACCAAAAAGGCGCTCTCTGAGATTGCCAAGAAGCATCGCGATTCATTGAAGGAGGCGTCAAAAGCTGAAAAAGAAGCTGCAAAAGAGGCTGAGAGGATGCAGCGCGAGGCGAAACGTGAGCAGGAAAAATTGGCGAAAGAAGCACTCAAGGCACAGCAAGCCATCGAACGCGAAGCTCAGAGGGAAATCAACAAAGCGAAACGTGCAAAGGAAATGGAAGAGAAGAAGAAACGTGACGCCGAACGTGCGGCGCAAATGAGCGTTGTAGAGAAGAAGCAGAAGGAATGGCTCATGGGCATGGAGCAGCGCGACGCGGATAGTTCGGACACAACTTTTGCGCCTCCAATCATGACGCCGAATTTGAAAATTGAACCCGATTTCACGGAAAAATCTGAGTTGGGTGATATTTTAGAAATCTGGATGTTTCTCGATCGGTTCAAAAGTGAGCTTTTTGGTGCTGATGCCGATCGAATCTCTCCCCCAACTGTACAGGCTCTTGCGAACATTTTATCCAATCCAAAGAAGTCCGAACCCTTGTTAGCGGCATTGCACTTAGGTATGGTTGCTCCGTGTATCAGCGATGTTTCGGCGTCTACGGATTCGTCGAGCACAAGCGCGTTGAAGCTCATTCCGGATGCCAAAGCGCACTTCTCTGAGACCATAGGCGTTTGGCAAGAAGTAATTCGTCGGTTTTTACATGCGAGTTCGATCATCTACGATTCAGCGCCCTATGAGCCGTACTTGAAGGACGCCCCGCCAATCTTGCCCGAAGCGGCGGATGTTTTCACGCGATACATGTGCGCGGGTAACGCTGGATTTGATCCGCTTTCGAACGAAGAAGGTCCTCCTTGGAACGGACATCCCGTGCCGAAATATAACGCTAGAATTGCCCCAGATCTCGCTGCCGCTGCGGACGCCGAAGTGTTAGCCGCAGTCGAGGTTGAATTGTTTTCAAACGGTGGAGGCTTTGATGTTCCAGCGTCGCGCGTGGTGGAAACGCGGCGTCAGAAAGCTCTTGCCGCAATTACTGAAGCCAAAAAATCGCAGCGTATCCAAGCCGTGAGATGCGCCATTCGTAACTGCGCTTGGTCGCACGCTTTGAGTAACGTCTCTTGCAGAGGCGATGCAGCGGCGGTGAAGGGATCGCAACCGCGAGGCATGGATATCCGTCTCCTTGATGCTCGCCTCGAGGCTGGTGTTTACAACGCTGCCGCGCACTCCGTCTCGAACGCAAATGAGGTTGATGACATGATCCGCGCTGATGTGTTCGAAGTTGCCAACAACATGGCTCATCTGACGAATGGAAATGGTCCCAAGGCGAAGCAGGAGCTCATCGCCGCCGTCGACTCTGCGCTCAAGCAAACCAAGGCAGCGGAAGAACTTCATTCTTCACCATGGGATCAAGGATGCTCTGTGTGTGGTTTAGACGTCGTAGCTGGCGTGGTTCTATTGTGTGACTCTTGTGATGCGGAGTATCACATTAAGTGCCTCGATCCGCCACTCCTTGCGGAGCCAGAAGGTGAATGGTTCTGCCCCAAGTGCGTGCGACAACAAGAAAACACCAACGTCGTCGACATTCATGAATGTAAGGCTTTCGTAGGAACAAGGCTTGAAAAGGCTGCGACTGGCGAAGCAATCGCGGTGAAGGATGCCATGTTAGAAAACGAAGCAGAGGATGACGAAGAAGAGAGTGGATTCTCGGACGGTGGTTGCCGAGGTGCCATGGCGCGGCGCCTGCGCTCCTTGGCGCGAGCCATGGAATCTGTTGGTTTCGACGGATTATCCACGCAGTCTCGTCTCGTGTTGTTACGTACATTGATGACGTTGTGCTTGGATTCGGTTTCGTTGCGTGAGGCGATCGATAGCGGCCTGAACGCGACGTCCGAGGTCAAGCGTGAGGTGAGACAGCACATTAAAGCTTGGGATGAGTATCGCATGGAAGAGGTGCGCGCTTCCGATGCAAAGAAAGCAGCAGAAGAGGCGAAAGTGGCGAAAGAAGCGGAGGCGAATAAACCAGCAGATGCTCCGGAATCCGCCAAACCAGATGAAGACGTGGCGGAGGATGAAGTTGTCAAAATGGACGTCGATGGCGAAGATTCTGTAGCCAAGGCGGATGCGGCGAAAGAAAAGCGAGAGAGGAAAGTTGTGCAACGCGCCCCGACGGACGAAGAGCTCGCGCGAGCCCGTGTTCGATGGCAAAGCAAATGGCACGAAGTTGAAGCGAGTGAGCTCGAAATCGCCCCTCGTCGCACGCCTTTGGGATCTGATCGTCACAAGCAAATGTACTGGCGACTTGGAAACTGGGGTGAAGTCATCGTTCAAGCGGCAAAGAATGCCGAACAGTATGACGTCGAGCCTGAATACGGACTCTTGAACGCAGAAGAAACCAAAGCATTGATTGGGAAGTTGAACCCTAAAGGACGTAAAGAAGGTGATCTTTGGCGTGCGTTGCAACGTCGTTTTGGTGCTGAAGCCTCGGCGTTGAGCGACGTGACGGCGGTGCCCGCAATTCCAGATATTAGCGAATGGGGAGCAATTGAAGAGACGAGCGATCAAGAGGAAAGCGGTTTGGCGCGAGTGCGTCAAACATTCTTGACTTTAGAATCCGAAATTCCCGATATCGCTTTCAACAGAGCTCTCGGTAGTGCAGAGCGTCGTACAATGTGGCTAAATGTCGCCGCTTCGGCGAAATCGCTCGTCAGTCTTGCATCCGCTATCATCGCCTTCGAGCGTGCTCTCGAACGTGATTGGCTCAACCCGGGATGGTTGTCTTGGAGCTGGTCGTCGCCATTAGTACGATGCGCATCTGGTGCGAACGAAGCGAGTAGTGCGCGAAGCATTCGCCTTCACCTCGTCGCGTTGCGCCGGGCGTTCAAGTGGAACAAGGCGACACGCGCTTCTGGTCGCGTCGCTGGAGAGGAAGCCACTTTAATTCTTCCTGAACGCTCTACGCGTACGCGCAAGCCCGCTGTTGTTGTCGAATCTGACTCTGACGACGAATACGAGGAATTGGAAGATTCTGAGTCCGAAGAAGTGATCACAAAGACGCACGCTCGAGACCGGTCCTTCCGATTGTGACGTGGAGAAAGTAAGAATTTGAAATTGAATTGCATGCACGCCTACGTTGTCTATATGAGAAATTTACGAAATGAAATGATGCTCAAGCAAATCAAAACAACGCGTGCCCCATGAGAGTCTCGAGAACGATCATCGATGCAATGCCAACCATAGCCGCGCGGCCGTTGGTCATTTCAGCTTCCGGCGTGAGCACTTTCAAGAGCTCGGGAATCGGGGAGCCGCGGATTACGAATTGCCATTCCTTGCTTCCCGCAATCTTCTTCGGGTTCGCTTCGTAGCCTTCGTTAGAGCTGAACGCTGGCGCGAGGGACGCCAAGCTCCACACGAATGCCGTGTGTAAAACTTCCCCAAAGTTCCCAAACGCTTGCGTGGTGAAGGACTGCCCCGTGGCAAACTCACCGCCCAACGCGAGCACGAAACCAATCATCGCCACTCGCCCATTAATCACTTCCGGCGCCCAACCTTCGAACGACAAAATTTCTTGCGGCGTTTGCACCTTAGCATTAATCGAAAACGCTGGGAAAACAACCTCATCCACGACGTGCACGACAACGTCGCCCTCCGCCTTATCCGCCTCCGCCACCTTCACGCCGTCCACCGTCACCCCTCCAGACGCGCTGCTCACAACCGTCATCGAGCGCCCATTCAACGTCTTCACCTCACCGCTCTTCATCGCCTCAGCCTTCACCGCACTCGGCAACACGTGGTACGTCAAAATCTCCTTCAAGTTGTCCCGCTGCGCGAGCTCTTCAAAGCTCAGCGATCGCTCAATCGACATCTTCTCAAACGCCGCATCGGTCGGCGCGAACACCGTGAGCGCGCCCGTGAGCGCCCCAGACAACTCCGTGGCTTCAAGCGCTTGTCGGAGCTTGGAGAATCGCGCATCGGCGAGCGCACCGGTGAACACCACCGGCGCAGCCTTGGCCGCATCGGCGCTCGAAGCTTCGGCGCTCGCGACGGCGGCGCGCGCGATCGTCGGTCGCGACGACGACGACGACGGCGACGTGCGTCGCAATACAGTGGAGGATGAAATCGTGCGTGCGGCAAGCATGGTGTGCGTGCGTGCGTGCGCGTGACGCTGTCGAGCGACAGAGTGTGAAGAGGCGCGGATTAATCAGCCGCGCGAGTGGCGATGACGTCGCGTTCATCCAAAAAGCGCGGGCGCGGAGTCGACGGCGAAGAATTTCGACGAGCGCAAAGGACGAATGATTGCAGATACAGCGCATTGATGTGATGTTTCAAAAGATTAGCAGCAGCCACTATTTGCAGCTTTTGCACCGCTAGTATCGACTTGAATAGTATCGGGCAAATATACGTCTTCGTCCTTGGATTCGTTTTGAATGGCGGAGCGCGCGACGGCTTCAAACGCCGTGGCGACGTTGATGTCTTCCTTGGCGGATGTTTCGAAATGCATCAAGCCACCCTTGGAGGTGCACCATGATTTTGCTTTCTTTTCACTGATCACTCGCTTGCTTTCTTTGCCCTCTTCTACGTCAATTTTGTTTCCTATGATGACGAATGGGAACTTCTCTGGGTCGCTCGGCGACGCTTGGACGAGGAACTCATTCCGCCAGTTCTCCAACGACTCAAACGATTTCGCCACGTTGACGTCGTACACACACATCACGCAATCGGCACCACGGTAGAACGAAACACCTAGCGATTGGAATCGTTCTTGGCCCGCCGTGTCCCAAATTTGCAGCGTGACAATTGTATCGTCGATAACAATCTCCTTAGTCATGAAATCCGCCCCGATAGTCGCCTTGTACTGCTTGGAAAACTTGTTGTTCACATATTGAGACATGAGCGACGTTTTCCCAACCCTATGCGTGTGAAAGCAACGTATGGTGAGTATATCATTCGCGCGCTCGGACCGGCGCTCGCGGCGCTCTTTCAAACGGCGCGCCACTGCACACGTACCCCGAGTCACCCAGGATAATAACCTTAAGGAGAGTACGCTGTGTGTGTTAAGACGGAAAACATCACGTTAGTCACTTTTGTGCGCCTCATAAACACCACGCGCGTCCCTCCGTCGGCGTAGAGTGCATCATTCGCTGAACACCATTCAATCGCTCACCGACGCATTCGCGCGCCTAACGACGCCTACACCCACTCGCACGCCACCGCACGCGCGTGTAAACCATCGCAATCATCGCGCATACGTCATCTCCGTACCTTTTTCGTCGACATGATGCGTTGAGCTCGCTCACGGTTCAACGCACGAGTCGCGCACTGCGGAGGCCCAACGTCCTCTTCCTGCCGCCGTTCCGGCGCTTCACTCGCGCGCGCGCGGCACGTAGCGCGACGGCGCGATCGCAGTCGCGCATCGGACGACGGCGGTGACGGCGATGTCACCAACGACGCCCGTCGCGGCGGCGGCGGCATCGGCGGCGCCAGCACCGTCGCCTTTGCGAGGCTTATCGCTCAACGACGTCTACGCCATGTGCGAACAAATAACCGAGCGCATGCCGAGCCTGAGTGCGAGCGAGCTGAGCGCGCAGCTCGCGGCGATTGAAAGTTCATCCCGAGCGTTGATCAATGCGAACGCGCGCGCGGGATCGAGCGCGAGTGCGATTGGTGGCGAAGTTTTAGATGAGCTCGCGAAGACGGTTTCGCGCACGGTTGCGTTTGGGGAGAGGTATCTGTGGGAAACGCAGCTCAGCACGAATACTGGAGCAAAAGAGCGGGAAGTGCTCGCGGAATTAGATAAATGGGCGGAATCTCGAGGTGAAAGGCAGAACGCAGAGGTTGCGTGTGTTAAAAAAGATGACGAGTGGTTGACGACGTCGGAGGACGCCAACCGTCAAGCGCTTGATTCAAGCATCGCGCTTCGAGACCTCGAGCGACGATTTCCCGAGCGCCCGCGCACGGTATTAATTGGCGTCGACGACGACGAACTTCGTGCAGCAGGCAAGAAGCGTCGAGAAGAAGTGTTGCTTGAAATCGACAACGCGCTGTCGTCGCTCACCAACGAGCACGCCATAGTCGTCGCCCAAACCGTCGGTGATGGCTCTGCCGCGATGTACGTCAAGCCAATCATCGAGTTGATACAAGGTCAATCGGATTTCGTGCGCAAATCCATCGCGATAGCCATCGCATGCACCATCCTCGCCGTCTCGCTCATAGAGTTTTTCGTCGAAGAGCAAGCGAGCGAACTCGAGTCCATCGTCGCCTCGTCCTCATCTCCCTCGGGATAGCCCGCATAGCGTCGCATAGCATAGCAGTGTAGTTCTAGCACGCGCATCATCGCACGCGCGTCACCTCTCGCGCCTAAAGTCGCTCGCGTCACCTCTCGCGCCCCTAAAAAGTCATCCTCGTCATCATAACGACCCCTCGTCGTTCGACGTCATTGCACGACGCCACCCGCGCGCGCACGCACGCGACATGCACGCAAGCATCACACAGATCACCCCAATCATCGTTTCCGCGATCGCGCGCCCGCGATCGCGCTCGCGCGCCGTCTTGCGACGCGCGTTTGACCACGGCGGGCGCGACGATGGTGGGCACGGGCGCGGCGGCGATGGCGGTCGCGGCGACGGCGGCGGCGGCCACGGCGGCGGCGGCGGTGGCGGTGGCGGTGGCGACGAGGAAGGCTTCACCGACGGTCACTGGAGCGCGCCGTCGGATACGATGACCGTCATCGTCGGCGCGACGGTGTTGACGCGGGCGAGAACCGCGCTCACGCGCGGGACGTTTGGGCGCGCGACGGCGTCCCGACAACGACGAACGCGACGTTGAAGACGACTTTGGATGGTTGTTTCGTGGCGATGACGCGCGATTGCGATGATGTATGGGTACATGTATCATGGAGGTGTGTGTTTGGTGTGTGTGAGGCGAAGATGCGAGAACGGATGCGGGCGCGTTTCGGCCCGTCGTTTGACGACCGTCGCCCGCGGCAGCCTTGAAGTTGAAACTATGGCGACGATTTCGGAGAGACGCGTGTAATAGTAGTCGTCGTCGTCACCATACGCGCGTGTGACGACGGCATGTTGTAATGAAAGCTTTTTGGTATCACAAGACGCGACTAATTAAACGGATTGTGAAAGGAAATACAGCGCTCAATTTCCCAACAACGAGTAGGTCGTCTCATCGACGATCGGATCGTCTCAACGAGCATGTCGTCTAAGTCACTTAGCGGGGGGACACGGTAATCTCGCTCTCAGGAGCAGTCAAAGTGCCATTCTTCAGCTCCATGGCGGCGAGAAGCGGCCACCCACCCGCTTGGAACATGAGACCGAGCGCCTTCGGGACGTCAATGATGATTTCACCCTCCGTCGGCTTGGCGGTCTCCTTGTTCATCATCACGTAGCTGCGACCCGCGTAGCCGATCCAGCCCGCCACGTAGAGGAAACCCAAGCCCGGCACGGCGAACTCACCGAGGTGCTCGAGGTTACCATCGACAATCAAGTGAGGAAGACCATCCTTGCCGCAGAGCAAACCGGATTCGCCGTAGTTCGCGAAGCGCGTGTTCGTCTTTTCAATCGTCGCGTTGAGCGCGAGCGCGGGCGCGGAAGCGGCGTCATACTTCTTCAATCGCTTTTCAAGCGCCTTGATTTCCGTCTTTTGGCGCTTGGCGAACGCCTTGTTAGACTTGCACGGAGTGAGACCAGCGTACGGGGCGACGTCGCGCGCAAACGCTTCTTCAACGGCAACCAACGGCGCGGCGGCGACGGCGACGGCAACCGCCAAGGACGCCGCCTTGCGCGTCGCATCCGCCGCGGAGCAGCGCGCCTCCGTCTTGACCGCGGCGCGTTGCGCGCGGGCAGTCGGCTTGAGACCAGCGACGGTCACTTTGCTCGTAAGGTTCATCTACAAACGCGAAACGCGCGCGCAATCGCCTCGTCAGTCAACATCCCGCGCGCGTACGTACGCGTACAGCGCATACGCATACAATCCACACGAACACCCCCAAGACGTCCCGCACATCACGTGCGCCATCACGCACACGCACGCATCACGTCTCCGCACACGCACGCACACACAACCCCTCCCGCCGTCGCGCGCGTCCCGCCCGCGATATCCCTCGGCGGTAGGGTCGCGCGCGCGATCCGCGATCCCGCGCGCGATCCCACCCTCCCCGTGTCGCGCGCACCCACAACGCACGCGCGCGCGACCGTCGACGCACGCGCGCCCCACGCCACGGCGCATCGCGCGCATCGCCCATCGCATCCGCACGCGCGCGAGACACCGCGCGACACCGCACGCGACGCAATCCGATCGCGTCTCTCGAGATACGACGCTGCTCGTCTGCATCATCATCACGCATCGCGTTGTCGCGCGTCACCGCGCGCGCGGCGCCACCGCCACCGGTCGACATCGCCGCGCGCGCACGCGTCCATCGCACTCGCGTCACGTACCTGGGCCACGGCGTTCATCGTCTCGTCGTCGTCGCGTGCGCGTATGCCGCAGCCGCGCGCGCGCGATCCATCGCATCACGCGCCCGTGCGAACGCATTCGATCGATCGATCGCGCGATCGATCGACCCATCGCGCGATCGATCGGCCCGTCGCGCGATCGATGTCGATGTCGATGTCGATCGCGGGCGCGAGATTGCGATCGGCGCCGTGGGTCGTGTGAAAGATACGTTTTTAGTTCGGACATATATACACTATTGTATACTATATAAAGGTATATCGTGTGTATGATTTATTTAAATCATCGTGGGTGATCATCGCAGATTCGCGTCTCGGGTCGAGGGCGTTGGCGGGGCACGCGTTGGCGGTGTCGATGTCGGTCGGTCGGTTGGTTGGTTGGTCGATGTGACCGATGTGACCACGGTGTCGCCAGCGCGCGACGCGGGGTGTTGTGCGCGTTCGCGTGGACGACGACGGTGTTCGTGCGTGGTGTGCGTGGTGTTCGTGGTGTTCGTCGTTCGTCGTTCGTGGTGTTCGTCGTTCGTCGTTCGTCGACGGCAGCGATACAATGGGGCCGCCATCATCGTCGTCACCACCATCGTCATCGCGCACGGCGTTGACGCTGGGACGAGCGAATGGGAAGACGAGGGAGGATTTCGATGCGCCCGTGCGCGCGGCGTCTGGGGTGTTACGGGCGCAGAAGCAGCGAGAGTATGAGTTACACGCGGCGCGGGGTGGTGAGGGTGGTGCGCACGACGTGGTGTCGGCGTTGACGTCATCGCCGTGGGATTACGCGTTTGAGACGTACGCGAGCTGTCGGGAGATGGATGAGGCGACGCGGGACTGGTGCTTTGAGTTGACAAAGACGAATATGCGGGCGTTGTATGAGCAAACGTGGGGGTGGAATGCGATTGAGAAGAGGCGGGAGTTGAATGATGCTGGGGCGAGGTTTATTGTCGCGCGAAGTGCGTCGACGAAACAGCCCGCGGCGTTCGTGCACTTTAGATTTGAACGAGAGGATGAGCACTTGGACGCGCCGGTGGGGTACATTTACGAGTTGCAGTGCGAGGCGGCGCACCAGAAACGATCGTTGGGAGAAATTTTAGTGACTTTGGTGGAGAAGTTATCGAAAATATTGGGCATGGATGCCGTGATTCTCACCGTGCTCAAGGTGAACGTCTCGGCGTACGGATTTTACACCAACAAGATGAAGTATGAAATCGACGACAACTCTCCGGGAGGCGACTGCGAGTATCTCATCCTAGCCAAAAGATTCAACCCGCCGCCATCGTAATTGTAATTGTTTTATACTACTGTATTTATCTATAGTCTTTGTTGTCTACTACCTACTACGCTCCGAGGCGAGCTCGTTTCGACGCCGTTTCATGAGCTTCAAACTTTGCCGTCGTCTTTTTGCGAATCGTGTCGACGTCGTCATCGTCTGCAGCGCGTTCTATGATTAAGTGCCTGCCGTACAAGTGCGTACCTTTGAGCGCATCTATCGCAGCTTGAGTCTCGCGTCGAGTGTTGAACTCAACGAATGCGAAACCGCGGTGCGCGCCATCAAACTTTTTGGGTAAGCGCACTTGTTTGAGTTGACCGAACGGGTTGAAAAGTTTTTGAATATCACGCTTGGTGGCCTCAAACGCGACGTTGCGTACCATGACTTTTGTTGCGCTGAAGCCTTTTGGAATCTTCTCACCCTTCTCGTCATCACCATCGTTATTTGAACCTTGCGTACTGAGCTCGAGACGCAACGTTTTACCATCTAGCGACGACCCTTGCAAAATGTTCAAAACAGACTTTGCCGTCAAGGGTGAGTTAAACTCCACGAAACCAAAACCTCGGCTCAACATTTTCCCACCAGGTCCACGATGAGTGACAATTCTTTCAGAAATAACCTTGCCAGAAATACGTTGCGCGGCGGCGAGGAAATGCGAACGCAACTTGTTCTCCGTCGTTCCAAAATCAAGCCCCTTAACAAAGATTGAAACTGCATCATCGGCAGCTGTCTTACCACCAAGATCGCTCGCTGCATCCACTTTGGCCTTTGTCTTTTCACGCGCCTCCTTGGCCATGTCGCTCGCTGCCTCTACAGCCGCCAACGCTTTAGCGCCTCGAATGTCAACCTTTGCGCTCGATCCAAAGATGTCTTCCGGGGCCCATTCAAGATAAAGTGGAACGTGTCGATAACGCTTGTATGCTAAACCAGTAAATGCTCGACGCGCTTCTGAAGCTTCTAAGAACTCAACGACCGCAATCGTACGCGTGTCTGGCAAGATAAATCGAGAAATACCACCATACTTTTCGCAAAGTTCTCTGAGCTCATCCTCCTCGGCTTCGTATGGCAAGTTCTTCAACAACAACACGCAATTGCTCCGCTTGACTTTGCTATTGTTCTTAGCTCCACTCGACGCTGCGGAGTTTTCTAAAGAATTTGCATCAATACCTGCCTCTTTAAGCTGTTGCTTTGTCGTCGCAATGACTTGAGCTTCACCGAGCGCCATGCGCACCGCGAGGTCATCCGCCGCGCTCTCCAAAAGTTCAGCCTTAGTGACGCCGTAATGCGCAGCGATAGCAGCCGCAACCGTATCTTGACGCATGAACAAGGAATTCCAAGCCTTTGTGTTACCCGCATCAGCTTTTCTTTCGGCCTCGCGCTCAGCCTTGAATGCATTCTTCTTGTCCTCTGGCTCGTCAGCGTTTGCCGCGTCGGCATCTCGGCCAACGCCGCCCATGGTTGTCGAAAGCTGAGGTGCTCGTTTAGCTGGAAGTAAGTGAAGCAATCTTCCTTGGAAAATAGAACCATCACACGCCTCCATTGCCTTGACGCCATCTTCTGGTAACACATAAGTAACGTACGCTAAGCCTTTACTGCGACGCGTGCTCTTGTCCACGAGAATGTGCACCGCGCTAAGCTTACCGAATTTCTGGAACAATTCCGCAATCTCTTCTTCAGTAGCCGTGTAAGGCAAGTTTCTAACGAAAATGCGGCCCGTTTCCGAGAGTGCCTCCATATCTGCGGCATTTACATCCTTGGATTCCGGTTCCCCGTCGGCGGCGTTTTCAGCATCCTCAGAGACAGAACTTGATCCTGAGCCAGATTTAGCATCGTCGTCATCGTCGTCGCCAGAGTTGTCACCAGAATCATCTGAATCGTCATCGTCATCACTACCAGACTCGTCATCGTCATCGTCACTACCAGACTCGTCATCCTTCCAAGTGGACTGTTTTGATTTGAAGTAGTCCATATCAGACACTTTTTCGTCGTTTGCCAATTTTTCAGAATCTGACTCAACGTCATCATCCGATTCATCGTCAGAGTCATCATCCTCGTCGGATGATGGTGATGATGACGATGGCGCACCACCTGCGTCGTCACCGTCATCTATGTCTTGATATTCGTCATCGCTACTTCCCGCGTCGCCGCCTTCGCGTAACGCCTTTTGAGCATCACCATGCGCGGCCAGCTCGTCTTGGTTCTCGAAAAACCCGTCGTTCCAGAACTTTTGTTTCGATGGCATCATGAGTTCCATGAATTCACGAAACTTGGGATCTTCCTTCATCATTTGCTCTGCTTGGTACGTCGGGTCGAACTTTTCTCGCAGCTGTTGCTTGGCCAACTTCTTCGCTTCTCTCGCACCAATCCATCGTTCTTCCTCCTCAGGCTCTGCATTCTTCGCCGCCTTCTTCGTCTCCACTTCCTTATTCGCCGAGCTTCCCTGGGAGTACTTTGACCACGGTCGCGGAATCTGCGCGCTGTGCACGCTTCGCGCGTATTGCACCTCAATCCGACTCGTGTCGATAAACGTCCTATCAAAGTACTTCAACGCCCCCGTAGCCATCGTCTCCGTCTTAAACCCAACAAACGCCATTTGTCTCGACACCCCATCCGTCGTACGCACAATCTTCACATCCGTCACCTCCCCTTGCGACGCGAAATGCTCGCGCAATCGCGCCTCGTTCACGTGCTTGGGCACATTCTTCACGCACACCCGACTCGACGGCGATGGATCGCCCTCGCCCTCGCCCTCGTGCATCGCCAGTGATGATGGCGGCGGCGGCGGCACCGACGTCGTCGTCGTCGTCGTCATCACTTCACCCGACGCGACGCGCGATGCGCGCGCTGGAGAGCGTCGACGAACGACGACGCCACGGCGCCGCCGACGGGGACGCACAGCGCGCACGCCACTAATGTATCCACGCGCGTGTCTGTGTGTGATACATTGGTGGCGTGTGTGTACGCGCCACATGTCCGATGTCCGACCGACCAGAACCTCTGGACCGAAACCGCGCCCGCCGCGCCCCGACGCGGTCTCTTTCGCACGCGCGAGCTCCTCTAGGTACGTGCGCGACGCGACGACGACGACGAATGCGACGACGGATGCGTGGACGGATGCGTGACGGATGCGTGACGGATGCGTGGGACGGTCAGTCGCGGTGCGCGCGCGCGGAAGGCGACGCGGGTGGATGGGTGGACGCCGTAGCCCTAATGGAGCGATCGCGCGCGCGCGCGGGGTGACGGCGCGGTGATGGCGGCGATGCGCGGTGGTGCGCGACTCGCGCGCGGTGGCGTGGGTGGGATGGTTTTGTTCTCGATGTTTCCGCGCGGTGATGGTCGTGAGCGACGTTCACGGGCGGGGTTCGAGGGCGAAATGTCCGCGCGCGCGGGGCGCGCGATGTGGGCGCGACGTGGGCGGTTCGGTCGACCGGATGGGCGCGGTGGCGCGCGCGCGAGCGGGCATTAGAGCGTGGTTGCGCGTGGAAGGCGTGTGGGACGGTGTCGTGTGTCGTTCGTTGCTCGCGTGAGGTCGATGGAGACGCGGACGGGCGCGACCGAGTCCGATGCGATGGGTCGAGCAAAGCCCTATTGGTTGGGTTCGCGGGGCGCGCGCGAACGCGAACAGTGTGACTCTTTTTTATTGCGCTCCAGAACTCGCCACTGACGACGATTTATTTTGTTTTGCGAACGAACAACAGATTGAACGATGAGACTCATCAACAAGGAAATCAGACTTGCGGTCCCGGAGGGCGTGACGATCAAGGTGTGCAAGGCGCGCAAGATCACCGTCGCCGGTCCCCGCGGTGAGTTGTCTCGCGACTTCCACCATGTGCCCAAGCTCGACCTCGTGCACGACACGGAATCGAACGAAATCGTTGGCACCATGTGGTTCTCTTCGAACAAGCGCTCTGCTGCGCTCCGTACGACTATTAGCCATGTCTCGAACTTGTTCGATGGTGTCATGAAGGGTTTCCGCTACAAGATGCGCGCCGTGTACGCGCACTTCCCCGTGAACATCAACATGGAGAAGGGTGGTACCGTCGTCGAGATTCGTAACTTCCTCGGTGAGAAGCGTACCCGTGTGTGCAACATGCTTCCGGGCGTTGTGTGCATTCGTGATGACACTGTGAAGGATCAAATCATCCTCGAGGGCAGCGACATCGACAACGTGTCGAAGTCTGCGGCGCTCATCCACATGGCGTGCTTGGTGAAGAATAAGGATATCCGTAAGTTCCTTGACGGTATCTACGTTTCGGAGAAGGGTACTATGGAGGCCGATGCTTAAGTTGGAGAGGAGACGAATAGGCGCTCAGTGTGAGCGCATTAGAACGAACTTCGTTTGTAGTATTGAACTGCGGGCGTAATCACTAAAAATCCCACGCCCACGTACGCGCACTTACACGCGTACTTTTTCGCTCCCGCGCGCAGTAAACATTCTTCATCAATTTATTCGGTGACACTCGAACCATGTGCCAAACACGCGCTCGCGGTAGTTATGCTCACTCCACTGCGCGGCGCGATGGAGGCTGAAGAACCTCCACCGGAAGACGAACCTCCACCCGATGCATTGAACGACGAAAATGACGAGGGAGAAGCGAGTTCGCCCAAACATCCTGCCGTTCGCGTTCTCTTCTATTGTCTCAGAGCCATCCGTCGTGTGCTCCCGAAGCGACCAACGTTGTCCCCGTTTGACGCTCAAGTACGGAGTGCGAGGAGCCTGAGGCGCTTGAAGCGGGACTTTTTGAAGTTCGACATCGACAGCTCGGGATCCATCGACGTTGGCGAACTATGTCAAGTGTTTGCCCTAGATAAACGTAGCGTATGGACTCAAAACATCTTACAATACTTTGACACCGACAACGACGGCAAAATCACTTTTGAAGAGTTTGTCACGACGCTCGGCGTCTTAGAGTTGGCGACGAAAGAGGCGAAGAAATTGGTGAAGAAGGGAGAAATCAAAAGTAGCGTAGCGTTCGTTTTCGCGATAATGGATCACGACGGCAACAAAATGATAGATAGAGCTGAGTTTTCAGCGATACTTTGGGAGTATGAGAGGCGTAAAGAACGCGAATTTGGCAAGCTGAAACACATCAAGATGGAAAACTCATCCATGAATAATGCGTTAGGTGCGTATTTTCACGAAAAATACATTGCAGATCAGCGCGCTGAACGAAGAGAATTTCTGCGACAGCCGAGAATGTTAGTGAAGAGTGCCATTTTGTACCTGAGTAATCAGTGCTCGTCGCGCATGTCGTTGAAAGATTTTCAGCAAGTTTACGAGGAATTCCCCGATCTATTTTCCACTATTGCCCCAGTATACAAGAAAAAGTTCAAATTCATCATGCGGCGTTGCGCTAAACTTCTTCAAGTGCTCCAAATTGGTATCGACGATATCGACACCATGCGAAAAGAAGTCATTGAAGGCGTGATTAAAAAGCGCATAGAACGCGAACGCGAACGTGGACGATGGGATTGGGCACAAAAGCTTGGCACCAAGACCAAAGGTGATGATAATCAGACCGTGAATGGTGGTTTAGATGAGCAGGCGATGGTTGAAATCGCTCAGATAAGCAGATTATTGAAGGGAGAAAAAGTAGTTCGACCAAACGAAGAGTCTGAATTCTTGAGCTCTTTTTCGTTTCGTCGCGATGGGAGCTTTCAGCGCAAAGAATCTCGTAGAGTTCGTGGACCGCGGGCTAGTGGACGAGGACGCTCAGCGACAGAAACGTTCAAAATGCGTGCACGCCAAATCTCAAGAGAGCCACCACGTTTGGCTGCCGAAGCGTTATCCGCGCTGAGTGTCTCGGCTCAAAAAGAAGTCGTGCGCCTTTTGACTCGAGAGTGCGCGGTGCAATTGATCGCACACATGGGGCAAATACAACGCGATGTCTTGCTTTCATCTTTCAAACATTTAGTCAAGGACGTAGAAAACTTGAGAAAACAAATGGCTTTAGAAGTAGCAGCACTAGCAGCAGCAAATTTGGTGTATTAACAATGACCATGTGTAACGATGACAATGTGTACGGTAAACCTCGGCTTTCACCTCTGACTCATTTCCCAACACGACGCAATGATGACGATTGCACGCTTGGCCGTCATGGTTCTCTCGATGACAACTGTCGTCATGGCGGATCACGATTCAGATTGGTTTCGAACGACGCCCGCTGGCAAACATGGGGCTTTGGATATCACGCGGGACATTTCAAATCAGGTCCTTGCGACGACATGTTTGCCAGATGCCTTTGTGCAAGTAAACGGCGACAATTTCGAGGTGAACGGTCAGAGGTTTATCGCTATTGGATGGAATCAATGGGAAGTACTTGAACAAGCGAGTGATGCAGGACCGCCGGCGAGACACTTGCCTCTCCCAGGCCGCGAGCATATCATTCGAGTATTCAACGAAGGCGTCGCCACAGGCATGAAGGTTGTTCGCTTTTGGGCGCATACAATCACGAAAGGTTACGCCGCACAGAAATCTGCTGGCGTCTGGAATGAAAATATTCTCGAATCACTTGATTTTGTAATGGATGAGGCGCGCAAACGCGGCCTGCGCGTCATTTTAGTGCTTGCAGATAATTGGTATAGTGTCGGTGGAGTTGATCAGTACGTCGAGATGTCGCCGACCGCGTCGAAACATCAAGACTTCTATACCGACCAAAATTCGCGCCGTTTGTTCATGGACATGATCAATACGATCACAAATCGTCGAAACTCTATCAACGGTCGTCGCTACGGTGACGATCCTACTATCATGGCGTACAATCTTGTGAACGAGGCGCGTTGCCAAGGATGCCAGCCTCAGATTATCGGCCGATGGGTGAATGACATGTGTACGTTCCTCAAGACGCGCGCACCGAATACCCTCGTGGGTCTGGGCTATGAAGGATTTTTTCACTTGAGTGATTCAGAAGAGGAGCGTGCGCTCAATCCTGGCGTCGGTGGCTCGACGTGGGCTGCCGAAGAAGGACAAAGTTGGGCTCGTCACTCTCAGTTGAAATGTATTGACTTTGCATCTATTCACGTTTGGCCCGACAATTGGCAGCCAAAAACTGTGACATTCATGCGACAGTACATCCAATCGCACATCGATATGGCGGCTCGATCGTTCAACAAACCATTCTTGCTAGAGGAATTCGGCAAGATTGTCGAAGACAGGTCGACCTTTAGCGAACGTAACAGGTACTTTGCCGCCGCGTTTGATCTAGCCGAGCAGAACGCGCGTCAAGGAAAGCTCGCGGGCTCTCTTTTCTGGCATTGGTACGACAGAGGCGTCGGTTTGACATCAAAGTACGGCATACACTCCGACGAGTCCACTTGGTCTCTCGTCACAAAGCATGTCGATGCGATGAATGCGATTACCGGAGCGCGCGAGTCGTGCTCGGTGAAATAAAACCTTCATCCGCGCACCGCGACGCACTGCCACGCGGAATTTTCCTTGAGTTCTGACGAGTCTTTGTCGCTATCGATGTAATCAGATCTATCGAATCCAAGATCCCTCACCTCGGTCGATTGCGAGGGATTCATCTCCGCTTGCCACACCCATTTGACTTTGTCGTCAAACTCGCTCAAACTCGAACGCATCGCGTCCTCGTCGCTCTCAGCCTCAAGGAGCGTATACGACGTCACAACGAGCGGTGTGCGTTCATCAATAACGACGCGTTCAATTGTAGGCGCCCAATCACTCGGATCATATCCCCACACTCCGGCATTAAACGCAAACGCCACATCTGGAGCCTCCTCCAACGTCGGCGGCGCCTCGTCGTGATACAATCCTGTGCGATATTCCACCCGTAACGCCGCTCGACTCGGAACATCCGACGACATCGACGACAACGAAGACGAAGACATCCTATCACGCACGTCATACGCCACATCCAAATCCACACCATCATCCACCTTGACGTTTGGCCCGACGCACAGCACCGACACCGTCTCCACGCCCGCGCGCCACGCCGCCTCTCGTACACCCACAAACGCCCGCGCCGTCGCCCGCGGATTCGTCCCTTCATGCCTATCCGCACCTAAACACAACACTCGTATCGTCGCCCGCGCATCCACGCTCGCGCCCGGCGCCGCATCGTGCGCGCGAGCCACCGTCTCGAGCGTCCCTAACCGTCTGAGCGCGTGCACCATCGTGCGGTCGCGCGTCGCCTCCCCGTGCGCATCCATGCCCATCGCCCCGCGAACGCGCGCGCGTAATAAATACAATCAAACCCCTCCCGTCGTCGCCGCGCTCTCGTCGTCGTCCGCGACCGTCGACGCCCCGCGCGCGCGCGCTGGACTCTGGCGGCCAACCCCGAATCGTCACCCCACACAATTCACCAATCACGACCACGACCAGCACCCCCCCGACCTAGCAAAAAAAACCCACCCGCATGATCGATCGATCGATCGATCGATGCACATCGCGATCGCGAAAGCGCTCGAGTGCTTTCGCGCGATCGCGATGTGCATCGATCGCCATCGATCGATCCGCCATCGACCGACCGACCGACCGCTCGTCGAGGATCGTCGCGCGCGCGCGTTCGCGTCAGCGCGCGACGCGAACGCGACACCGTCTTCGCACGCACACCAGCGCGCGTCGCGTTCGCGTTCGAGGATATAGGGATATATATTCCCCGCGTACCGACATCGCATCGCGCGCGAGTCGACGACGCGTAGGACGCGATTCGAACGATTACACGGCGCGCGATTATACACGTCGCTCTCACCGCACGGTTGGGGTGACCTACGACGTTGGGCTCGGCTTGGACGTTGGCGCGCGCGCGCGTGTGGTGAACGATGGCGACGAATGGGGAGAAACGCGCGGAGATTTATACGTATGAAGCACCGTGGATGATTTATGCGGCGAATTGGAGTGTACGTGCAACGACAGAAGCGCTTGGGTGGATTGACGCGCGCGCGACGTCGAGCGACGGCGCGGATCGAGCGCGATTGGGATATTCCATGCGCGTATGACGATGTGTGATGAATGACGACTGACGAGGTTGTGTGTGTGTGTGTTTTTGTGATCATGCATAGGTACGACAAGATAAACCGTATCGATTAGCGTGCGGGAGTTTCGTGGAGGAGTACTCCAACTCGGTGCGAATCGTGACTTTGGATGAGGAAACGGGGACTTTTCCAGAAGAGTCGCAAAGCTCGTTCACGCATCCGTATCCATGCACGAAGATTTTATTCATTCCGGACAAAGAATGCACAAAAGAGGATTTGTTGGCGACGACTGGGGATTACTTGAGAATCTGGCAAGTGCAGGAAGATAACTCGGTGGAGATGAAGTCGCTGTTGAATAACAACAAGAATAGCGAGTTTTGCGCACCATTGACGAGCTTTGACTGGAATGAGACGAAACTTCAGCGTGTTGGTACGTCATCAATCGATACAACGTGTACAATTTGGGACATTGAACGCGAGTGCGTGGACACGCAGCTCATCGCGCACGACAAGGAGGTGTATGATATTGCTTGGGGTGGACCCGAGGTCTTCGCGAGCGTGAGCGCCGACGGCAGCGTGCGTGTATTTGATTTGAGAGATAAGGATCACAGTACAATCATCTATGAAAGTCAAACTCCAGACACGCCGTTATTACGTTTGGGTTGGAATAAGCAAGATCCGAGGTACATGGCGACTATTTGTATGGATAGTCCCGTCATCGTCCTTGATATTCGATTCCCGACGCTTCCAGTTGCTGAACTTCATTCGCACCGAGCGAGCGTGAACACTTTAGCCTGGGCCCCGCACAGCTCGAGTCACATGTGCACGGCTGGTGATGACAGTCAAGCCTTGATTTGGGACCTGTCCACGATGAATCAACCACCAGAAGGCGGCTTGGATCCAATCTTGGCGTACTCGGCTGGAGCGGAAATCAACCAGCTTCAATGGAGTGCTTCGCAGCCTGACTGGATTGCGATTGCTTTCCGCAATAGCTTACAAATTTTGCGCGTTTAAAGCCGTTTTGGCTCTGATGAGAGAAATGACATGGCTTCGTCGTGTATGGGAGGAAAGGTTGTTTATTCCCAAGCGAAACAACGACGCCGTCACGCCAAACGAAAAACAAATGTACATCAAAACACCCACTGCCTACACACACTTCAATAATAAACGCAGAAAATTTTAGATAAAATATACTTCCTCCGTGTCATCATCGCTTACGTTCGCGCACAATGTCGGCGCGACTACTTCTATTGCGAGTAGAGTTCAGGAATCTGAAAAAAGTGCCGTCTGTCGGATATCCTCCGCCAGTCGCCGCCTGCCTCCATCATGTGCGATCCCTCAACGTCAGAGACCGCCAACACGATGAAGTGCAATCATGTGTGCATGGGGACGTCGACGAATGTCGCAGGGTGTCTCTTGAATGCTGTAGCGCGCGCTGTCGTGCATCAGTCGAGCGTACTAAGTACCGACGCAAGTCGACTGAAGCTTTCAAAGGACCTCTCAAAGGAGCTCGAGAGCAAGCTGTGCGAAGTCGACACGAGTAAGCCTCGTACGCTCCAAGATTTATCACTTAGAATAGAACAGTTTGCGACGTCGAAGAAGGGCGTGATGTCTGGGCTTTTAGGCAACACGAAGGATGCCGTCTCCAAGATGGAGAACGCTCTAGTTGATTCCAACGCTTGGGCGGAGAGCGAACGAAACAGATTAGCTGTTAAACTCGTCGAATTGTATGATTCTGATTTCCAAGCCCATTGCTCGAAGGAGTGCGCGAACGAGGATGAACTCTTCGAGCATAAGATGGAGTGCAGATTCCTTCCAGTGAGCTGTGAGAATGAAGGGTGTCCCGAGTCTTTCGCACGATACCTACGTGACAAACATGACTCCCACTGCTCTTTCAAGCTTGTGCCCTGCACGCTAAATTGCAATCAAATCGTGATGCGCAGAGAAATGTCCGCGCACCAAGTCGGAAGCTGTTCCATGAGGCTGATAAAGTGCCCGTATTTCGATTTAGGATGCGTTGATCCTATTTGTAAGGGTGTATTACACCAACACGTGACGACAAACGCAGATAATCACCTGAAAATGCTCTGGGCGGAAGAAGCTAAAGTGAAATCGCGAGTTTTAGAACTTGAACGGTGGTCAGCGGCGCTGGCAGAAGACGACGACAAACGCCGCGCAGGTCTCAAGGCGATGAACACCGGCATCTCCATGCTCGAAACCAAGCACCAAGATTTAGAAAAGGAGCAAACGCTTGCGAAACAGGTTCATCAGAAGGTTGAAACGCGAGTACGTGGTCTAGAAGCTACGGTTAAAGCACAACAAAGTGAAATTGCAGCGTTGAACAGTAAAGTCGCCGGTTTGCTCAAATCTTTTGCGCAAATCGCCAAGCAGTAGTGCCACTGCTCATGTGCATACCAATATTTTCATTCATTATCTTTCCTTGCGATTTACGAGCGTTGCGCCTAAATATCTTCATAGAGACGTCATATTCTGATCGCCTTCTAACTTGTTCACGAGAGGCGGCAGCGACGTGCGTTTTAAAAAATAAGGCACCTACGCAACTGGCCGCACTTTAACGCGCGCGGTGCGGCGCCAAAAGTCAACCCGCGTACGCACAACGCGCATAGCATAGCGAATACCATCACATCGTGCCTCAACGTCGCGAACGATGTCCACCGTGCTCATCTGCACCGGGTTCAATGTTCGCGAAACGGTACGTTTGAATCTCTAGTCGGCTCTTGAACCTCGACTGACGACGACTTCTCATCGATACGCAGGACGAAATCGCCCAGCTAGCATCATCCTTAAATATTACGTTCGAACAACACTGGACGGGGGCGGAGCACTTCGATGTGTGCGTGGCGGCGATGACAATGTCCGCCAAGTACGAGTTTTCTCGAAACATGCGAAAACCAGTCGTCAGCGTGCAGTGGTTGAAGGATAGCGCTAAGGCGAAGAAGTTAGCACCTATGGATAGATATAAAGTGTTGCCGTTGACGGGTTGTGTGGTGAGCTTGACAGGCTACACGAGCTTGCAGATAAGGAAGAAGATTGAGGAGAGCGTGAGTAGGATTGGTGGTATTTTCATGGGAGACTTGGTGGAGAAGAAGACGACGCACTTGATTGCGGCATCGAAAGATAGTTTGAAATACAAACATGCCAAGGAGTGGGGAACAGTAAAAATTGTTACTGATAGGTGGTTGGATGAGTGCGAGCGATCCGGTGAGAGATTAGATGAGGCACGTTTTGAGTTGGTGGACGTACCCCCACCCGAGGTGCAAAAACAGGCAAAGTGGGTTCCTCCGCCGGTAGCAGAGGATCATACGCCTTGGGATTCGCATTATCTGTTTGGTTGTCGAATTTATCTTGTTGGATTTGAGTCGCCGCGTGAACAGCAGTATTCCTGCGCAATTGTGAAACACGTACGCCTGGGTGCGGCGATTACCACGAAGGATTTCCGAAAGGCAACGCACATAGTTATGAGTAGATTCGTCACTCCTTGGCAAATGAATGAAGTTAAGATGGCAAAGGAGAGATGTGTTTTGTCTGATTGGCTCGGAGAATGCACCAAGAAAAAAGCATGTCTACCGATAGAGGATTATTTAGTATCTGACGAAGCTTGGGCGAGATGCAAGAATTTGATTACGCGCAGCGATTCAGGGGCGCTTTCAAGTAATCCTACTGAATCAGCTGGTGGAGTGGGTGATGACCAAGCTCAGCAGCGTACAAGTCGTTTGAAACCAACGTTACCAGTACAAACGGTCGATGTAAGATCACCTCCAAAGGTTGTGCCTCGAGCGCAAAATCCTCTCACTCGAGAAGTGCTCGCGCAGACACATGTGTCAAATGTGCCAGAGACGTTTTGCCACACAGCAACTGAGTTACCAGCGACGGAAGCACTTGCTGTCGACAGGCAGGATGAATCGGGCGAAGCTGCTCATATTTTCACACCGTTTGTTGACGTTCGAATTGCCTTGTCGGCACTTTTGTGCGAGGATGAAGCTTCAGTTTCACGTGAATACATAAGTGAAGGAGGCGGGCAAGTCATTGATTCACGTAGCGGACGAGAGTTTATCACGGCAAACTATGTTGTATGTCCAGCAGCGCCGGATGCAAAGGAACGTCATGAGCTCGAACGAATGAAACAAGTCGAAACGACATACGTAACTTGCTTTTGGTTGGAGCAATGCGTCAAAGCTGGAGAAATTCTACCAGCGACTGATTCTTTGGCGTACCAGCCACTGCCGTGTACGGTGTCAAATAAAACCTTGGCCGAAGTATGTGTGAGTACTTCGTCGTACGATGAAATGACAAAGAAAACGCTCAAGTTCCTGTGCGTACTGCTTGGTGCAAAGTACTCTGATCGGTTGGCGAGAACCAAGAACACGCATTTAGTCGTACCCACGGCGGATGGCGCAAAGTATGAAGCGGCAAAAAAGTGGGGCCTCAAGGTTGTCACAGCAGAGTGGCTCTATGCTTGCGTCAAGTCTGGTTCACATGTGGACGAATCAACGTTCGAGCCAGGCGAAGAAATCGCGCCAAAAGCAGATACATCTGAGCACGTGACGCGAGAGAAAACGCGCGACAGCGTCGACGGTTCTGATGATGCACCCGCGAATGACTCCACTAAAACGCCATGTATTCAGCGGAAAGACTTGGTGATGGGTAAAGATTTGTCAGGCTTACTTCAAACGTCTCCATCTCCTATGGCTGCTTCTGGCTCAAAGTTTAGCACGCCTCACAGGAGGGCGACGCCGAACATGGACGGCAAGGTCAGCAAGTCTAGCGGCTCGCGTGGACGAACGCCACTGTCGCGCTCGTCATCGGGTGTCACTCCAAAATTAAAGCGACAGAAAAGCGATGTTATGAAGGATAACGCCGATTGCGTAGCTGATTTGGTGCAAGACTTAGCAGATGACATGGATGTGGACAAAGACGACCACCTTCCAATTCCAGATCAGTTTCCAACGCCTGGCAAAAGCAAGATGAAGAGACAAGTCAACAAGCCCGTAGTGCACTTGTCGAGCATGCAAATGTCTCAATTAGAAAATAATGAAACTCAGGTGGGGTACGCAGATTTGAAGGCGGCGAACTCTCCGAAAAGGAGCGCTCGACCAGATGGAGCAGACAAGCTCAATACGTTGTTCGCAGTGTCTAAACATACGACACATCCAAGCGGTCCTAGTAGGATTCAAGCCGACGAATGGGGATAAATAGAAATCATAGAATTTAGAACGCGTGATGATAAACATCGTTATAGCAGAAATTTCTCAACTCACCGCTGTCGAGCAGTCCTCATAACTAGCAACGCAGACTCGCCCATGCTGTCGTCTACCCTTCGCGCGCTTGGGGAGACGGTCGCCCCAGCGCGAAGGACACTTACCAGTCGTAGGCCCGTAACTGCAATCAATAGTGCTGCACCAGGCGTGTATCGGACACCGTGTGAGCCCGCAACAGTGGATACCGAGGTGAAAAAGAGTCGCTTTGTTGCAACGTGCGCGCCGTGCACTTCTGCTGACGACGCTCTGGCGTTCGTGCGTGCCAATGCGGACTTGAGTGCTTCTCATAACTGTTGGGCATTTCGCACGGGCGAAAGCGTCTATAGGTTTAGCGACGACGGCGAACCAGGAGGTTCGGCTGGTCAGCCCATCATGAACGCGGTGAACGCGTCTGGCTTGGATTTTGTAGTGTGCGTCGTAACTCGCTATTACGGAGGCACTCAGCTCGGTGTCGGTGGTCTCATTCGGGCGTATGGAGGAGCCGCGCAACTAGCTTTAGAGAAGGCTGCGGACACGGCGGTGGAGGTGACGCCGAAGGTTGACGTTGTCATCTGCGTTGCAAGTGCGTATTTAGGCGGCGTGTACTTAGCATTAGATGAATTCAAGGCGATTAAAATCGACGAGGAATATAGTGATGACGGCACGGTACACATTCAAGTGGAAGTCGAACTTGCATCGGTGAATAATTTAAAGAACCGTGTACAAAACGCTACGTCTGGCAGAGCAGATTTCAAGTGGTGGCCGCCAGTGGAGTAAAGCCAGGAACTAGAAATACGCGTTGTCATTAAATAATTAGCTACACTATACTATGGCGGCATGCATATACTATGGCGGCATGCATGAATCGATGGTGTCAATCCCATTCAATCTCACATGGATGGACAGGTCTCGTTAGCGGTATGACTGACTTTTTCTCCACGTCTCGTCGCATAGCCTTTCGCATATCAAACCCATCTTCCTCACCAGAGTAATAATTCAGCACCCTACGATATACTGAATATCCAAACTTCTCATACATGCCAATCGCCACCGCATTCGACACACGCACGAACAAATCTACAAAGTACCCGTCATGCGTGAGCTCAGTCACCTCCTCCAACTCGTGCATCAGCATCTTTGCCAAGCCTTGTCGACGATAGTTCGGCGCCACCGTCACCGCAGTGACGTGTCCGTGCCACAGCTCTTTTTTGCCTTCACATTTACCCATGACGTACCCGATTACATCGCTCTCCGTCGCTGTCGCCGCGCTAAAGTACTCTGGCCATGTGGCGAGGTATTGCAAGTAAAACGCCAACCCGTACGTTTCCGTGAGTGCGTCGACGTTGACGTCGTTATACGCGAGTAAATCGTTACATTTGAACGCGCGTACAGTCGTCATCGCGGCTGAGTCACCGCCCCGTCACGGTGGTATGCGCTCTAAGCGACGCCTTGTGTGGTTTATACCAGGCTCGGTGTACTTTTTCGTTTGTCAAGTGAATCTGTCGTCAGACGTCGACGCAACAGTGCGCACGGCCGTACTGGCGATGTCGTCGAAGAAAACTCTCTCCATACGCGATGATTCGCAGGCGTTGAAATCGACGTTAGAATTTTTGAGGCGACACGAGCTTCATGCGAGTGAAACGGCACTGGTGGAGGAGTTGAGCGCGTGCATGGGAGAAGGTGACTACGGCAACGATGAAAGCGCGGGTAATCATGGGAACAGTGATGTATTTGAGGATGTTTTAAACGTCTCCGATATCGCTCACGACGAGGATGATGATGACGAAGACGATGTGGACGACGACGAGGATGTAGGTTGGGAATCGTCAACACTCACAAGGTTGATGAGCGTCAACTTGAATGGTCAAGCAATGACAGCTATGATACCGCAAGATGATAGTGCCGACGGAAGCAGAAGGGCGATATCGAGCATTGCACCGTACGATATTCCAACCGGAGTGACGCATGAGGAAGTTTTGGCATACTGGCGCCGCGAAGGGGCGGCGGCGTGCGAGTATGAGGACCCGGAGGACGAAGGGTTTCATCGCGCATCGATCGCGAGGCACGATGTGCAAAAATATATCGTGGATTCGTTTCAAACTACCGAAGATTTGAAGATTGAAGAAGATCGCAATGCAACGTTGCTAGCAGCTGAACACGCAGACGGGAATGTACGCTTTTCGCCTGAAACAAAGTCAGGAACAGTCGATGGGGTCAACGACGCAGAAAAATCCAAATGCGTGCGTGTTTTAGATCGAGGAGGAAGTTTTAGTTTTGCAGATGTCAGTGCGAGCGTACCACCGGAGGATGGTGTCGAGACACCTATACCTGCCGGTTGGGTTGAGAAGAGCCGCGAAACATTTGAAACGTTTGATTTGAAAGTGTATCATCGACCAAAGCGAACGGGATTTGAGAATTCAAAAGACTTTGCAATGAAGTATGGAGATATTGTGGCCAATCGTTACAGAATTGTCGAGGGTATCGGGAAAGCGGCGTTTAGTAAAACTGTTCGAGCGCAAGACTTGCAGACGGATACGCCAGTTTGTTTGAAGATTGTCAAAAACAACAAGGATTACATGGATCAAGGGCTTGACGAAATCAAACTACTCAAGCTTATGAATGATAAGGATCCCAATGATGAACATGGAATTCTTCGAATGCTTGACTACTTTTATTTCAAAGAGCACTTGTTCATCGTCAGCGAACTGTTGCGAGCGAACCTCTATGAGTTTCAAAAATACGACATGGAAACTTCCGATGTGTCTTATTTTTCGCTCGAACGCATTCAGTCTGTCGCCAAACAGGTGTTAAAGTCACTCAAATTCATGCATGACTTAAATTTGATTCACTGCGACTTGAAACCAGAAAATGTGTTGATGCGCTCCTATGCCGACTGCACAGTCAAGGTGATAGATTTTGGGAGTTCATGTTTTACGACCGATCAAATGAGTAGCTATGCTCAATCTAGAGCATATCGAGCTCCGGAAGTAATTATTGGTGCAAAGTATTCGCAAAAAGCTGACATTTGGTCGCTTGGGTGCATTCTTGCTGAGTTATACACTGGGCAAGTTTTGTTTAGAAATTCATCGGTGCCAACGCTTTTGGCACGAATGGTGAGTATTAGAGGTCCGTTTGATCCAAGATTACTCTGCAGTGGCACACAAAGTCACAAATTTTTCACCAGAGAAGGATTCTTGTATGAAACTGAGGAAATGAGTGGAAGCGTCGTATTATTACGTCCAAAGCGGACGTGCTTGCAAAAGAGAATTGGCGCTAATGACGAGGACTTTATCGACTTTCTCGAAAAGTTGCTCGCTACTAACCCAGCTTGTCGACTTAGTGCTGGTGAAGCTCTTGAACATCCTTGGATGAAAAAGAGTTTGAGTGATGCAGTAGCGCACAAGGCGGCTGAAAAGTCGCTCGTTGATGCGCTGTGATTGTCGCTCGAATGCTTAGTTGTAGCTTTATGTAACAAATGTCCTATTCTAATAATCATCACGTCGCCTATCGTACTTGTCATACTTGTCATACTTGTCGTACTTGTCATACTTGTCGTACTTGTCGTACTTGTCGTTTTTGTATGGTTTGTATTTATCAACGCCAGCTGACCGGCCACCACCGTCTCGGCCACGGTCTCGTGATCGATCTCTATCTCTCGAGCGATCTCGTTTATCATAATCTCGCCCTCTATGCCTATCATCGTCTCGACCGCGACCTCTATCGCGATCTCGATCATGCGTTTCCCGCCGTCCGACTTTCATGGACAACGACGCCTTCACCGACTGAGGGCGACCGCTCCCGTCGTTGTGGCGCCTGCTTCCTCCTTGCCCACCGCATCCCAGCGCCTTGTCAGAAAATCCAAGCTCTACGATGCGATCGACTAATTTTCTACGCGCCACCTCGGGAATCCGCGGAAATATTGTCTCAAAGTAGTGCTGGTCCAAAACCAAGTCGCGCACGAAGGCGCCCATCGTCACCTCCTTCCCTCCAGGCGACGGAGCAAACTTTTCGACATCGCCAAAATACGGTTCGAGCACGTGCAACAACTCCTTACCATCCATCACATATCGACAGTATAAAAACCCGATCACGCGTATATACGGAGAGTCCCGGTGTCGCAGCAAGTGCGCAATTTGCTTCTCATCCAATCCCATCTCACACAGCCTAAACAGCAAACAAAACCCCGTCGACGCCCCTCTGGCGTTCCTCGAACTCATCCAAGGCTCGGCGTGATCCACTAAATCATATATCTCATCCACGAGCAGCATAAAATCCTGTTCGTTTGCAATCTTCCGATAGTACTCCGAATTCACGATGTTCGCGCGCAGCACCGTCTCCACGCCGTGCGTTTTCCCACTCGTCGCGCTCGGCGTCGCGAACGGGGTCCATATCGGTCGTCCGTGATTATCCACGTCACTCGGCATCGTCGCTTGTCGAACGTTCGCGTCGTCGCGTCGCGCTGTGACGCGAGTGAACACACGCGCGCCGAGCGCACCCAGTCGAGCGCGCGGCCCATCCGTCGCCTTCGTCAGCCTTCCGCCCGTCCGCCGCCAGGGCTGATGGTTTTATCCACAGCGCGCGCTCGTGCGGCAGTGTGCGACGCGCGAGTTTGATCACGAGCGAGACGCGCACGCAACAAACAAAAGAAAGAGCGAGAGTTCTGCGCATCGTCGTCGCGAGTAGACATCATGGCGGACGCGGGCGCGAACAAGAACACCGCGCGCCGGGACACGCTGCTCGAGCTCCAACGCATCGCGCAAGAAAAATGGCACACGGAGAAGACGTTTGAGGTTGATGCACCGAGTGCGGGTGATGGTGCCAAGCAAGAAAAGTTCTTTGGGAACTTTCCGTATCCGTACATGAATGGTTTGTTGCACTTGGGTCACGCGTTCTCGTTGTCAAAGCTTGAGTTTGCGAGCGCGTATCACAGGTTGAAGGGCGATCAGACGCTTTTTCCGTTTGCGTTTCATTGTACGGGGATGCCCATCAAGGCATGCGCGGATAAGATTAAGAATGAAATTGCGGCGTATGGCAACCCACCAAAGTTTCCGGATGCGGCAGAGATGGAAGCGGCTGCAGAAGCTAAGGCGGCAGCTGAGGCGGCAAGCGCCGGTCCGGCTGATCCGACAAAGTTTGTCGCCAAGAAATCAAAGGCGACGGCTAAGAAGGGTACTCAATCTACCCAGTGGGGTATCATGCAAGCGAGCGGAATTGCAGATGAAGAGATTCCTAACTTTGCGGAGTCTATGCACTGGTTGAATTATTTCCCTCCGCTAGCCAAGCGGGACGTTATTTCGATGGGTTGCCAAGTTGACTGGCGCCGTTCTTTCATTACCACTGATGCCAACCCGTTCTATGATGCGTTCGTTCGCTGGCAATTCAACACTTTGAAGAAGATTGGCAAGATTGTTAAGGCGAAACGCTACGCAGTTTACTCTCCCATCGATGGGCAGCCTTGCGCTGATCACGACAGAGCATCTGGTGAAGGCGTCGGCCCACAAGAATACTTGCTCATTAAAATGGCAGTGTACGACGAGTGCCTCACTGGCGAACTCGAATCGTTGGCTGGTAAGCAAGTGTTCTTGGCTGCTGCGACTTTGCGCCCGGAAACTATGTATGGCCAAACTAACTGCTGGATTTTACCGGATGGCGATTACGGCGCTTACGAGCTCGCCAACGGTGAGGTGCTCGTGATGTGCGAACGCGCGGCGTTGAACTTGTCTTACCAAGAAAAGTTTGAAGAAGAAGGCAAGCCAAAATATTTGCTGACTTTCAAGGGCCAAGCATTGATCGGTTGCGCGGTGAAGTCTCCGCGAGCTGTGCTTGAAAAGATTTACTGCTTGCCGATGATGACCATCTTGATGAACAAGGGTACTGGCGTCGTGACGTCCGTGCCGTCTGACTCTCCGGATGATTTCATGGCGCTCAGTGATTTGAAGGCTAAGCCCGCGCTTCGTGAGAAATTTGGCGTCAAGGATGAATGGGTGATGCCGTTTGAAGTTGTACCCTGCGTCCACATTCCAGAATTTGGTGACGCGTGCGCGCCCATCGTTTGCGCTGAATTGAAGATTCAATCGCAAAACGACCGCGTCAAGCTTGACGAGGCGAAGCACAGAACTTATTTGAAAGGTTTCACAGATGGCGTCATGCTCGTTGGTAACCACAAGGGTGAGCCGGTCAAGGTGGCAAAGCCTTTGATCAAGGAAGAGATGATCGCTGAAAATACTGGCTTGGTGTACTCTGAACCGGAACGTACCGTAATGTCTCGTTCTGGTGGTGAATGCGTTGTCGCGCTCACCGATCAGTGGTATCTCGAGTACGGTGAAGATGAATGGAGACGCAAGGCGGAGAAGTGCCTTGAGAACATGAATTGCTATCATGATGAGGCGCGTAACTCATTTGCGCACACTCTTGATTGGTTGCGCCAGTGGGCGTGCAGTCGTTCTTTCGGTTTGGGTACGCGAATGCCTTGGGATGATCAATTTTTGATTGAATCTCTGTCGGATTCCACCATTTACATGGCGTACTACACCGTTGCGCACTTGTTGCAAGGAGGTGACATGTTCGGTGAGGCGCGCCCTTCTGTTGACCCAAGTAAGCTTACGGATGAAGTATGGGACGCCGTGTTCTTGGGAACGGAAAAGCCGTCTGAAGACGCGTTTCCTCGCGAATTATTGGATCGCATGATCAATGAGTTTAACTTTTGGTATCCTTTCGATCTCCGTGTCTCTGGTAAGGATTTGATTCAAAACCACTTGACTTTCTCCATTTACAATCACACTGCGATTTGGGAAGATGAAAACATGTGGCCGCGTGCGTTTAGAACCAATGGTCACTTGCTTTTAAATAACGAAAAGATGAGCAAGTCTACTGGGAACTTCAAAACGCTCAAGCAAGCTATTGAGGAGTTCAGTGCTGACGCGATGCGTTTCACTTTGGCTGACGCGGGTGACACCGTTGAAGATGCCAACTATGTCGACGAAACGGCAAATGCCGCCATCTTGCGCTTAACGAAGGAGTTGGCTTGGTTTGAAGAACAAGTGGCTGATATTGAAGCTGGCAAGTTACGCGCCGACGCCCCTACCCGGTTCATTGACCGCGTTTTTGCCAACGCCATGAATATGGCAATTGAAGAAACTGAAAAGAACTATGAAAACATGATGTTCCGCGAAGCGCTCAAGTCTGGCTTTTACGACTTGCAAGCGGCGCGCGATGCGTATCGCTTGATGTCTGCTGAAGATGGCGGCATGCAAGTGGATCTCATTAAGCGATTCATGGAAATTCAAACACTTTTGCTCGCCCCAATTTGCCCGCACACGTGCGAGCACATCTACGGTAACATTCTTAAGAAATCCGGTACCGTCACAAAGGCTGGCTTCCCCAAGGGAGAGGCACCCGACGTCGCTCTTACGGCTGCGAACAAGTATCTTAACGATACCATTACCAATATGCGTAAGGGGATCGCGAAGTGCACTGCGCCGCCGAAGAAGGGACCGAAGCCGCCACCAAAGCACGCCACAAAGGCGACTATTGTCGTTGCCAGCGAGTTTATTGGCTGGAGAGCTGTGTGCCTTGGCATCTTAGCAGAATCGTACGACGCCAAGACTGGTGAATTTCCCCCAGTGACGGATATTCTCGAAAAAGTCAAGACCAGTGAGCTCTCGGGCGACGCAAATTTCAAAAACGTCATGAAAATGGTCATGCCGTTCATCAGATTTAAGATGGATGAGGCAAAGACAGCTGGAGCATCTGCATTGGACACTAAGATTATTTTCGACGAAATGGGTGTTTTGACGGACAACATTGACTTTATCAAGCGTGCTCTTGCCATTCCGGAGATCACGCTTTGCTTCACGACGGATCCGGAAGCAGGTAGCAAGGCTGATGAAGCCACCCCTGGTGCGCCCGCCTGCAACTACGTCGTCGAAGAAGTCGCCGAAGGCATCGCCGCGGATTTAGATTCTGTGAAATTATAAACGTCTGCACGTTTCATGTCGACCAGAAGATAGCTACTGATAGAACTAAGATCAAATATTCAATTCATTCAACTAAAACTAATAATGATTCACAGGCGACCTGTGATATTCAAACCTTGCTGCCTGCGATTACTTCCTCCCTTTCGCGGAGCGCCAAATTTTGGTTGCGGTATGTTCGGTGGCGGTGCATCATCGTCGTACATGGCACTATTCAGTACGCGACGTCGTACTTCTGCTAACTCTGCTTCTTCAGCCTTCATTACCTCTTTGACGTTGGCCACAAACTCTGCACCGTCAGGCACGTGCAGTTCTCTCGTGGCTTGCTTTCCTTGATTCTTCACGAGCATTTTAAAAGCAATGGTAGCGTTCGAATTCATTTTAGCTTTCACACCAACCGCTGATTGACTTCGACCTCCACTGAGCATCGATACTCCTAGTGTAGGCGCTCCACCGAGGAAGTTGTTCATCTCACGTTCAAAATCACGTTCCTCTTGTTTGGATGCATGCGCAACCTTCATTCGCACTTTGACTTCCTGGTCCTGCTTGAAGTCATCAACAGCGACAAGATGCTCGGTTTCATCTATTTCCATCTCGTCGTCAACACTTGAAGAATCTTCCTGCGTAGACGACGCTCCATCATCATCCATTTCAATGTCCTCATCCTTGCCTTCTTCTTCATCGTCGTCATCGTCGTCATCGTCTTCTTCTTCCTCTTCCTCTTCTTCTTCTTCTACCACAGAATCCATTTCAGTCGAAATGCCTTTTGCTTTGTCAAGGAGTTTTTTGCATTCTGCGTCAGCTTCTTCATACGTCTCGCACACCACAAGCCGTGAGTTGAGCGTCAACATAACCTCCATGACGTCGTTAGAAATATCCAAAGCGACGTCCTTTGTTAAAGAATAACGCTGGAAGAAAAGAAGAAACTTATCAATTTCTTTGCGCTGCGAATAGCTCATCGATCCTCTGCCTCTGAAACATGTTTCTAAAAGCGTACACACCATACGTAATCGAATTGTGTCCTTGGGATTATCGCTCGCTTTTCGTCCATCGTAACCGATGGAGATGATTAAGTACAGCGTATCCAATATCTCTCTAAAACTGGCGATTCTTTCTTTGTAGAGGAACCCGAGTAGACGCATATTAGCTACACGCCGTTGATGCATCCACATTTCGTTTTGCTCCAATCCAAATTGAATGTCTTCCAAGACCGCATCGAGCGCGCGCACAGCCAGAGTTGGATAAAACTTTGACAACTTGCAGATGAGAGATGCCACGTGCGGGACGGAAGCATACTTACCCTTGCAGACTTTTAACAATCGTTTGAGCAAGTAGGCTTCATTTTCTTCCCAAGGTAGCTTTCTTAGCTGCAACACAACCTTCTCGAGGGAACTTTTTGACAATTGAGAGTAGACGAGATGACGGATGTACTCGTGGAGAGGAGGGCGAATCTTCCTCACGATAACCGTCTGAGCCGGTCTACACGTAAAGTATGCCCCATCTAAGAGCGCACACTGACGTGGATCGAGATCACTTACCGCTTTCAGTCTTAAAAAGATATCTAGGATGCTTTTCATGCGCTTTGCTGACGTCGGCAAACGCGTCAAGTAGAAGCCGGCAACGTCAAACAAGCAGCACAATACGTCAACATTGTCTCCTCGAAAATCATCGAGAAGAACTTTAATCACGCTAAATATATCAGCATCCATGATGATACCAAATTTCACAAGCTCGCCGATGAACTTGATATTCTTCAAACGGTCTTCAACGTGAACGCGTTTTCCTTTCTTCGCCAGAGAGTCAAACTCATCCTTCAACGCCTGTGAGATCTCAATACCAATATCTGGGAATACCGCGGACAAAGTAGCGATCATCCTACCATAAAAAGGTAAACGAGATGTCTCAGAACGATGCACGCGTAAGAATTCTCGGGTCAATCGTTTCCGACCACCACGAGCGGCGATGTAACAGAAGTCTGTACAGATTGCGTCCGCCTTATCCTTAGAGAAGCAATCGGATAGTCGCATCAACAAACCTTCCAACTTAGCACTCCGACCTTCGGCTTCTTCTTCACGTTCACGCTGTACCCGTTCCGCATCGGTTTCATTTGTTATATCCTTCTCCGTGAGCAAAACAGCCGGAATGGATGCCCGTAAATCTGCCAGAGTTTCATAAAAGTGCTGCTGTTCGTCATCTTCCCACAAATCACTGCTTGCACTAGTACGAGCAACACCACCGCGATGTAATTCCATCGTACCAGCACTCGAAACTTTTGCTTCCTGCTTCTTTTTCATCTCTGGAAGTTCACGCTCCAACGCCTCGGTCAACACACTAGCTCCCTTCAAAAGCCCATCGAAAACCTTCGTCAATGCCGCGAACTCAAGAGAAGCCGCTTCACTAATCGCGCCTGTTCGCTCTAATAGGCGTGCCATTTCGCGTTCTTGCGCTGTCACGGCGTTGAAAGCCTCTATGAGGATAAGAAAGAGTCGGTCACAATACGCGTTCAACACCGCCTTGAACTCCTTTTGCGAATCTGGCGGCAAGATATAATCATCTGCTTGGAGCTCGAACTCCGGCGCCACTCCAAGCATTTCTACCGCAAATGTTTTCGCAAAGCTAGACAGCGTACTTAATGAGTGCTGGAACAGTTCTGGCGCTGTTTTGTACTCGAGACGCGCCAACTCTTTAACTGCTTCAAGCACTGGATTCACGTCTCGACACACACCCGCGAGATGGAGCTCCATAAACAGTCGAAGTTTAATTCGTCGTTGAAGTGGCGATGGTAAATTTTCAGCCTCGCCTTCAGCCAATTTTAACAACGTCTCTGGCTTGGGAGGTAACACCACCGCGCTCAGCGCCGCGATGAGCGGCGGCGTGAAATCCACATACGTTTGATGCATGAGCGAAATCACCTCCACAGCGGCATATATATCCGAACTTTTCATCTTTCCTTCTGCACACGCCACTGAAGCTTCGGTGACATACTTGCTGACGTTCACCTTGCTCAATTCTTGCTTCAACGCCGCTCGGTTTTCCTCGGTAATCGTCCTCAACTTTTTTATCACCGTCGTATTCTTTTTTATGCTCGAATCTCTCATTTTCAGCGCTCCTTCATCAGGTCTCGACGGCGACGCATTTCCTTCCCTCGCCCGTCGCCTCACCTCGCGCGCGCGCGCAATCTCAACCCGTCGACTCTCCGCCTCTTCCTCTCGTGCCCGACGCTCCGCTTCCACCCGCGCGCGCTCCTCCGCCTCCCTCTTCACCCTCGCCTCATCTTCCCGCGCTTTCAATCGCGCCACCTCCGCCGCTTTCTCCTCCTCCGTCAGCGCTCGCGGTGCATTCGACGCCGACACCAACCCTCCTCGCCCCTTCCCTCTCCCGTGCGCTTTCCCACCCATCGATGTCCCGCGCGCAGCCTCGTCCTCGCGCCCATCACTCGTCGTCGTCGTCGTCGTCGCCCCGCGCGCCCCGCGCGCACCGCCGCCGCCGCCCCGCGCACCACCACCACC
>Ga0222714_10000433_pt1 | contig 48373 bp, 46 predicted proteins | sample C33_3DmetaG_FD_165048 | JGI IMG/M metagenome (GOLD analysis project Ga0222714, IMG submission 165048) | Estuarine water microbial communities from San Francisco Bay, California, United States - C33_3D | ecosystem: Environmental > Aquatic > Marine > Unclassified | place: USA: California... | reverse complement strand
AGGGGTGACATCATTTTCCTTAATGACGAATATTGCAGGCTTAGCGGCTATAGCAGAGAAGAACTGCTAGGAAAGAATCATCGTCTGCTTAACTCTGCCTATCATCCAAAACAATTTTTTGATGATCTCTGGCAAAAAGTTTCCGCGGGAGAAGTATGGTCTGGTCTGATACGAAACCAGAAAAAGAATGGAGATTATTTCTATCTACAGACCCTGATTATCCCGATGTTCGACATGATGGGTACGATTTCTTCCTACCTAAGCGTTTGCCAGGATCAGACCAACAGTGTGATGCATGAGGGTGCATTCACCCGGACACTTGAGATTCTGAATGAAACGAGTGCTATAGCCAAAGTAGGTGGTTGGGAACTGGATGTGGCAAGCGGCGAACTCACCTGGACTGACGAGACATTCAAGATTCTCGAAGTTGAAAAACAGCATGGCCAGAAGCCAATGCTGCCCGAAGGATTACAGTTGTTTATCCCTGAGCACATTCCTCTCGTTGAAGAAGCCGTCAATCGTGCGATGACTACGGGGGAGCCCTATGCGCTGGAGGTTCAGGCAAGGACTGCCAAAGGCAATGTCTTGTGGGTCTATACCAACGGGAAGGCAAACTACGCTGACGGGAAGATCGTGTCATTATCCGGCACGATTCAGGACATTCAGGCGCGAAAAACCGCAGAAATCAAATACGAGGAAGAACGTCAGAAGAGCCTGCATGCAGCAAAAAATGGTATCTCTCGGAGAGCTTGCAGCAAGCATGGCGCATGATATCAATAACCCTCTTGGGGTGATTCTTGGCTATGCAGATCTGCTTATCCAGACCAATGCTGTTGCACCTTCACATGTGAAGAAGGTCGAGTCGATAAAGAAAGCAAGTGCTCGCATTCAGCACATCGTGCAAAGCCTGCGGAAGTACTCCAGGACAGACTCCGAGAAAAAGTTTGAAAACTGTAATCTGCAGTTGGTGATTGAAGAAGCCATTGAGTTGGCGCGTCCACGTCTGAAGAACGAGTCAGTTGAAGTGCGTTTGCAAAATTCGGTTATTGGCGAGATTTTCTGCAATCATATCGAGATTGAACAAGTGCTGTTAAACCTCATCAATAATTCAATCGATGCAGTCAGCCGACTCGATGACAAGTGGATCGCTATCGAAACCATCGCGGAACCGGATAAATATTGCGTTTCAATTACCGATTCCGGACTGGGGATTGCCAGTGAACTACAATACAGAATCTTCGAAACCTTTTTCACCACTAAGACGGCCGACAGGGGTACCGGTCTCGGCCTGTCAATTATTGTTGGGATTCTGGAAGAGCACGATGCGCAGATTGATTACCTGCTCAACAACGGCCATACCTGTTTCAAGCTAAGCTTTAACAAGGCGTAATTTGATGACGGAGAAATTCGAAATCTACTACCTGGACGATGAGCAAGATCTCTGTGACATCGTGGAAGAGTACGGTGAAATTGCCAACATTGCTGTTTCGACATTCACCAATCATGAGAATGCAATTGCGGCTTGTGCAGACACAGAACCGGATATCCTGTTTATTGACTATCGATTACAGGGAATCACTGGAGACAAAGTTGCACAGCGAATTTCCGATGCGGTTACCAAGGTTCTCGTTACTGGGGAGTTACAGCCCCCGACGCTGGCCGGGTTTTCGTCTGTGCTGGCGAAGCCATTCGACCTTAAAGACTTCCTTGAGATTATTACCAAATACCGCGAGGCGAAATTCTAGAGCAACAAGCGCAATCGTAATTTTTTGAGTCTTCTACCAGCAACCGTCTCACGCCGTTTTGGATATCATGCTCCGTGTTGCGCTCGCAATTACCTTACTCATTTCCTGTCATCAAGACCCTTCATTTTGTCGACGATTGCCGAGGTTGAGCAATCGTCCAGAAACTCCAGCACAGCCACCTGCCCGCCGTAGGATTGAACGTAGTCGCCGCCGACCACCTGATCGATAGAATAGTCACCGCCCTTCACCAGCACATCGGGTTGCAGATTCTGCAACAGCGTCTCTGGTGTGTCTTCGCTGAAGCTCACTACCCAGTCGACGGCCTCGAGACCGGCAAGAACTGCCATGCGGCGTTCCACCGGATTAATTGGCCGTCCCACACCCTTAAGGCGACGCACGGAATCATCGTCGTTGATGGCGACAATCAGGCGTCGCCCCAGTTTGCGCGCTTGCGCCAGATAACCAACGTGACCCGCGTGGATGATATCGAAACAGCCATTGGTAAAGACAATCGTCTCGCCGTGAGCCTTGGCATCCTGTACCGCGATTTGCAGTTGCTCGGCCGTCATAACTCCACGTCCAGCCCCCTGTTCAGCCAGTACAGCGCGTCGTAGCTCCGGTGCGCTGATGGCTGCCGTACCCAGTTTGCCGACGACGAGACCAGCCGCCATATTGGCGAGCCCTACGGCGTCGGCAATGTCGTGTCCCGCCGCCATGGCCGCCGCCAGCACCGAGATAACGGTATCGCCAGCGCCAGTGACGTCGAAGACTTCTTGCGCACGGGCGGGCAAGTGCAACTCCGGCAAGTCGGGCCGAATCAGTGTCATCCCGTGCTCCCCGCGCGTAATCAGCAAGGCCTGCAGTTCCAGGGATTTCAGCAATTGCAGACCTTTGTTGACGAATTCCTCTTCGCTTGTACAACGACCTACCACTGCCTCAAATTCCACGAGGTTAGGTGTCAGCAAGGTGGCTCCTCGGTATTTCTCGAAATTCGTTCCTTTCGGATCGACGATGACCGGAAGCTTGCGCTTGCGGGCGAGCGCGATGAGGGAAGCCACATCTCCCAGCCCGCCCTTGGCGTAGTCCGATAACACGATAGTTTGCGCATTCTCCAGCAATGCCTCGAATCTCGCTGGCAATCCGGCGATGTCAGTCGCATCAAAGGGCTGTTCGAAATCGAGGCGAATCAGTTGCTGATGGCGACTGATGACGCGCAATTTGGTAATCGTGGGTTTATCAGGAGAAACCAGAAAATCACAATAGACGCCGGCGGCGTTGAGTCGGGACTTCAGCTCTTCACCGGTGTCGTCGTTGCCGACGACGCCGATCAGACTGGTTGCAGATCCGAGCGCGGCAATATTGAGTGCCACGTTGCCTGCACCACCCGGCCGCCCCTCACGATTGCCGACATGAACCACAGGCACCGGAGCCTCCGGGGAAACCCGCAGGGCGTCTCCATGCCAGTATCGGTCCAGCATGACGTCGCCGACCACCAATACCCTGGCTTGTTGAAATGGAGGCATATCCAGTTTCATGTGCTCGTCCCCGTGCTGACTGCGCTTGTCTCAGGCGCAAGATCATATCATAGTGCTTTTGCCGTGTAGATCAGGCCTTCCAGCGCTGAGAATGCCCGGTGGTTCTGCTACAATCCCGGGCGCAGCAAGCATTGAACCCGAATGACCCGATGGCGGGTCTGATGCCAACGGCGAGACCCGTGTCAAAACCTACTCAACACACAAAGTTCCGTTATGCCTATCTCTGGCCTCGCTACTGGCCTACCTGGTTACTACTGTTCGGCATGTGGAGCGCAGCTCAATTGCCCTTCACCCTGCAAATGGCGTTGGGCCGACAACTCGGGATACTGAGCTATCATTTTGCGCGTGAGCGCCGCCACATCTGTGAGGTAAATTTACGGCTGTGTTTTCCCGAACTGAACGAAGTGCAACATCGAAAGCTTGTGAGGGACACGTTTATCGCCAATGGCATTGGTTTCATTGAAATCGCAATCTCCTGGTACCGGGATGTCGAGGATTTTCGCCATCGGGTAACAGTGACCGGCTTCGAACATGTAGAGAGAGCAATGGCGAAGGGCAAGGGTGTACTGCTTGTCGGCGCGCACTTCTCCACGCTGGAGTTTGGTGGATTCCTGTTTAACCTGCTCGGCACAATGGATGTAACCTATCGTCCTAACAATAATCGTTTGTTTCAGGCCGCAATGCTGAAGGGGCGTCAGCGCTACTATCCACATGTTCTCGAACGCAGTGATGTACGGGGTGCCATGCGCAGCCTGAAGGAAGGCCGAATTCTCTGGTATGCTCCGGATCAGGATTACGGCGCCCGCCACTCGGTCTTTGTGCCATTCTTCGGTGTACCGGCTGCAACAATCACCGCAACGAGTCGGTTTGCCCGCTTCAATGACTCGGCCGTAGTGATGTACAGCCATTATCGAAATGCAGATAACTCGGGTTATCATCTGTACTTCAGTGAACCACTGGCCGACTACCCTTCGGATGATGATGAGGCAGATGCACGCAGAATCAATGCTCTCATCGAGACCGCGGTAAGACAGCAGCCGGAACAGTATCTCTGGCTCCACAAGCGATTCAAGACACAGGCTGAAGGCATTGCAGCCCGGCCTTACTAGAGCGACCTGGGTGACACAGATAAATCTCAAGCAAGTCGACATCAGGCTCGGCGCAGTCGTCGTCAGCCTGCTGTTGTCGGTTTTCACGCTGCTATTGCCTGACACCCCCAACGACGACTCCTACACCTACATCCGTACGGCTGACATCTTTCTCAGTAACGGGCTGACCGCCGCCTTCGACTACTACTCGTGGGCAAGCTTTTCTGTGTTGGTCGGCCTCATTAGCAAGCTGGGATTGTCCCTGTTCGCCTCGGCTTTTCTTATTAATGCCCTCTTCTATGCGTTGATCGTCTACGCTTTCATCAGTATCGTTCGTGAGATAGATGACTCCCGGGATCTGTTGTTGTGGGCAGCGATCACGATACTCGTCTACCCGCAGTTCAACGAATACCGCTATCTCGTCTTACGGGATGTGGGCTTCTGGGCACTGTCCCTGATAGCGTTCTGGCAGTATTTACGCTATGCCACCTCCGCTTCACTCATCACAGGGGCGTGTTTCTGTGCGGCGCTTATCGGTGCTACCCTGTTTCGCGCCGAGGCGCTCATCTACCTGGTGTTGACTCCGGCGGCCCTGTTCTTCGATACCCGAATCAGCTTGCCCAAACGCAGACACCGCTTCCTGCGCCTGGAGATGATGGTTGCCGGGATTCTGCTCTTCGCGGCACTTGCCATCGCGTTGGCCGGACTCAATATCGTCACTTTGTTGCTGAATTTTGTCTCGGTGTACAAGCCCTTCCTGATGAATACGTTCTCGCCGCCACCGGAGCAGGCTTCGGTAGTTGGCGGCATCCTGTTCGGGGAATACGCCGCTGCCTACTCGCAGGAATATATCGGCTTGTTCATGGTAGCGGGCCTGTTCACCATATTGATAGTGAATCTGATCAATGGTGTTGGCGCTCCCTATCTCCTCATGTTGTGCTTCGGTGTATTGCGGCGCAAACCATCCGCGAATCGATCGCTCGTGGTGCCGCTAGTGATTTACCTGACTATCAATGCGGTCGTCTTGCTCGGTTTCCTGTTCATCACCCGCTACTTGTCCAGTCGCTACGCCATGCTGTTCTGCCTGATGCTGGCGCTACTCGTGCCGTGGATTCTCTGCCATATCTGGCGTGCTCGTACCGAGCGTAATCGACAACTGGTGCTGTCGCTGCTGATTCTCTTCGTCACGTATTGCGCAGTCGATTCCTTCCACAGCTTTGGAGACTACAAGCAATTTGTTGTCGATTCCGTGGAGTGGCTGGCGGAGCATGAGGCGGCGACGCCGTTGCTGACCAATAACCATGCGATCGCCTATGGCAGCGGCATGGTAATCGCCTATGACAAGACGCAGCGTTATCTGGAGGAAGCAGCAATTCGCGACTGGCCAACCGGGGGCGTTGTGGCTATCGAGAGAAGTTTCAGGATGGATGAGGTGCTGGCGCGGCTGGAGACTGCTCGTGTACTTGAGCGAGTCGCGCAGTTTGCAAATCCCGATGATGCCGAGAAGGGTATCGTGATCTATCGGCGCCTGCCTGATTGAGTTGGCTTACGTCCCGACTTACCAGGTCTCGCGCTCCTGCCGCTTCGTGACAAGCACATCCTGCAGGAACAGATAATTCAGATCAGTACCGAGAAACACGTCAATTGCCTCGCTCGGTGAACACACCAGTGCCTCACCGGGACGATTCAGCGTGGTGTTGATCAACAGTCCGTGTCCGGTCTGCTTCTGGAACGCCGTCAGCAGCCGATGAAAATCGGGATTCACCTTTTCCCTCACTACCTGGGCACGCGTTGTCCCTTCTTGCTGATACACGATAGCGGCATACTGATCGCGCCATTGGGGTTTCACGACCCGGTTGATGCACATGTACTCGTCCTGTATTTCTCCCTCCATGAACTCGGGCGCGAAGGAATCGAGTACGCTGGCGGAGAATGGACGCCATTTCTCACGAAATTTCACCTGCTTGTTGATGAGGTCGGCAATGCCGGGCAGTGCCGGATTGGCGAGAATGCTGCGATGACCCAGCGCCCGGGAGCCGAACTCCATGCGACCGCGAAACCACGCCACCAGTTCGCCAGCGGCCAGCAGCTCCGCTGCCTTCTCGAAGGGATTGTCCAGCAATTCATAGACCGGCTTGTCGCGATGCAATCGGCAAGCGCTGACGCACTGTTTGCTGGAGTAGAGCGGTCCCAGAAACACATGCCGAAGCCGGGCGATTTTCGCACCGGCGGCGTTACTGGCATAGGCCGCTGCACCGATCGCGGTACCGGAGTCGGCACAGGCCGGGTTGACAATCAGGGTCTTGACGCCAGGCAGGTCAGCCAGCCGCTGATTCAGACGAATGTTCATGGAGCCGGTGCCCGCCACTGCGAGGCGTCCGGTTTCCTTCAGGATATCGCCGAGATAGGTTTGAACCATGCGCGAGGCGATGTCTTCATACATCTTCTGGATCGCAGCCGCGTAATGCACGTAGGGGTCATCCACCAGATTACCCACCCGGCGTGGCCCCAACATGTCGACCAGCTCCTGACTGAAGTAGTGCCCGCGAGACTTGACCTTGAAGCGCCGGATTCCGACAGTGCCCACCAGATGCGTGTTTACCTTGAAGCGATTGCCTTCGAATCGCGCGAGACGTGAGAGATCGTATTTTTCAGGATCTCCGAACGGCGAGATCCCCATCACCTTATATTCGCCGTCCAGGATATCGAATCCAAGATAATCGGTTATGCCGGCATACATGCCACACAGAGAGTCTGGGTTGTAAAACTCCCTGATCTTGACGATTTTGCCGTTCTCGCCATAACCGAGAAAGATACTGGAATATTCGCCCTTGGAATCGACGCAGAATATCGCCGTCTTCTTGTCGCTGCCTGTCATGTGATAACAGCTGCTAGCGTGTGCTAGCTGATGTTCTACAGGAACAAGTGTGATGTTTTTCTCAGAGATATGCAGCCGCTCGAGCAGCCCAGCGAGCTCTTTACGATATCGGTGGTAGCGTCGGTTGCCATTGAAGAGGGCGTCGAAACTGCGATCCGGCGCATACCAGTGCCGATAGGCATAATGCCAGCGAGCCTTGCTGAACATAGAGGTAGGCGCGAAGGGGATCGCGACGTGAGTAATGTCTGCTGCCTTGACGCGGGCAATCTGCATGCAGCGACGAGCCGACAGGAAGGGCTGTTCTTCCTTCGCATGCTTACGGCGTATCAGTCGCTCTTCCTCTACCGCAGAAAGCAGACTGCCATCGATCATGAGTGCAGCGGCTGGATCGTGTCCTATCGCGCCTGCGAGTCCGAGTGTAATAATTGTCATAGGCCTTACGCGTCGTGTTGCTCAAGCATTGCCTGAACCGGCTGCTCCAGTGGTGTGCCAATCCAGTTGCGGCGAAAGCGTTCAATATCCTTCTGCAGGGAGGAACGCGCCGCAGCTGCCGACCGGTGCCGTTTCGTGGCATCGAGGTCGATTACATACAGGCGTTCGTCGTGGTAGATGAAATTGGACGCCTTCATGTCTCCATGGCTGATATTGTACTCTCTCATGACTTGAAAAAGCTGGTTAAACTGAGCCAGAATTTTACACTGCAGGTCCCCGTCAAGCCGGCCCTCCTCCAGCAATTGCAACACGCTTGGGGCAGGCACGTACTCACACAGAAACCAGGCCCGGCGCCGCAATAGCCAGCACAACCGTTCTTCAACAAACAGGCAGGGTTGCGGTGTTGCTACTCCCAATGCCAGCAAAGTCGCTGCGCTGCGCCAGGACTTGTGGGCCCTGCTCGGTTGAAAGAGGCGCTTCAACCCGTGCAGAAATCCCTTGATATTGTAACGCTTTAGCACGTACTGCCGGCCCTCGTGGTCAATGAGAGCCACCGTGGAGGCGCCGCCATCCTTCAACATGGTACCGCCTGCCAGCGCCTGATCAGGATCCGCGATAAGGCGTTCCAGCGCCGGAGAATGCCGGGTTCGGTCGTAGACCGCGAGTCGGGTCCGTGATTGCACCAGTCGAGTGGCCGTCGCAGAGCGAAACAGTTTGTTTTCGATGATGAACAGCCGCCGCTGGCGGGCCGATCGCACCGCGGTGGTGAGAGTCGCCAGGGACTCACCTTCCATGCCAGTGGAGTAACAGCCATAGTGTGAGAGCCAGTGGGGAATATTGACGTCCATTGCCACTGCCAGTTGTGCGAAGAACAGCCCGAGGTTGGCGCGACGTGCGGCTGGCGATAACGCCGTTGGATGCTGCTTGATGTCATAACCATCCAGGACGTAGAGCCTGTCGCCCTCCAACATGAAGTTGTCCAGATGAATGTCATCCTGCTGAAGCCCTGCATCATGGCACTGCGCTATGCTGTCAATTGCCTTGTCCACGATGTCACGTCGCTCCGCGTCAATCGTCGCCGCAGTAAACAGGTCGAGCAAACTGCGTGCCTTCTCAAGATACTCAAACAAAATGACCCCCCCATCTCCCTCAGGGGTGTCGAAGACCCCGACGACTTCTGGAGTGAGAATGCCCGCGTCACGTAACTGCGTAACCCCGGTCAGGTCACGTTGCCGGTTCTGTTGCCAATGAGCGCGGCCGAAAAACAGTTTGGCGATGCAGGTAGTTCCCTTCCAGGTGGCCAACGCTACGAGGCGTTTGCGCGGCACGATGCGCAATATTGCCTGAATGTGCAGGGTGGTATCAGCGCCGGCATCGCGAAGGAAAATTTCGAACGGGACAGGAATATGCCTGCCCTTTTTAATGAGTTCTTTGCAAGTAAACTGGCTCATTGATCAACTCGCCGCACCTAACTTTTTATACATGGCAGCTGCACGACTCTCTACCGCCTGCCAGAAACGGGATCGACGTGCAAATACTTCTCGCAAAGAGGCTTGTTCATAAACTCTGATGAAGCGCAGAAGATCCTTTCTGCTGAGCCCCAAATGCATTGCCGAATAATACAGGCCGGCGACATCTTTCACGATCCAGCGCATCGGAAGGTGGCGCTTGATCAAGGCCCTGTGCAAGTCGATCAATGACAAGCGAAAGACATCCGACTCGAGGTCCCCATCGAGGAGGAAGTGACAGAGATAGTAATCGCGGTGACATAAGCCACTTTTATGTACCTTTCGGCTGATGGTCGCCAGGCGTTCGGTGAGCCGACGTTTCTCAGCAAAACGAGGCGGCTGTTCCCGCCAGGTCCGGCAATAATCTTCGAGGCTGATGGTGGGCTGCAAGGCTTCGGTGATTATGAATGACCTGATCGCTGCCGGATTCAGGCCGCGTTTGCCATAACCTGCGATCGTCATCGTATCGACGCCTACGCGTTCCAGATGTCGAATGGCCTCCCACTCATTACGTGCACTCAGTATGGGGCTTCGCAACTGCACGAGATTCTTGAAAATTTCGCGCCAACCTACGCCGTAGTGAAATTTTGCGAAATAACTCTTGCCTTGCAAGTCAAACTGAAACGTCTTGCGCTGCGCCACCTGTCGATACACCTTGCCATCCAGTGTCGGTAGCAGGTCGAAGGGGTCCTGCTGTTGCCAGGCACGCTGCAATTCCTCATTGAGGTAAAACACCTATCCCGCCCTCCGCTTCTCGCGAGCCTGCTGTTCGATGAGATCGACCGCGGCCTGTGGCAAGGTGTATAGCACCTCGTTCTTGCCGTAGTTCAGTCCATTCTCAGACCAGGGCGCAGTCGGCAAGGCCTCCAGCATGGCCGCCAATCGCTGATTCAGTTCAGATTGCGAGAACGGCTCGCTGCACACCTGCCCCGATTGCGCCTGTTCGATGTGAAAAGCGTACCCGCAGGTGGCGGTTGTCAATACCGGTAATCCGGCAATGGTGGCCTCCAACAGCACATATCCGGCACTTTCCTGGTAAGCCGGGTGCAACAGCAGGTCCGCTCCAGCGAAGAAGCGCGGAATATCGTCCCTGCCCGGCAACACATCAAACCTGTCGCTGATCCCCAATTTGCGAGCCAGTCGCAGAAAGCGGTTGGGGCGATCCTGTCCCACCAGCAAATACCGACAACGCTGCCTTTGCGGCGCTGGCAGCGCGGCAATCGCCTGCAGGGCACGATCCACGCCTTTCACCCGGAAACCCGAGCCCACTTGCAGAATTAACTGGGTGTCCTCTGAAACGCCGAATTCGCTGCGGAATTGTTGCCGCACAGCGGGGTCGCGATTCAGCACCTTACGGTCGGTGGCGATACCTGGAGGCAGATCGTGCAGTCGCGATTCACAGCCGGGATAGTACTGACTGAATTCCCGGCGCTGCTGTGGTGACAGCAGCAGAACCTGCGTCGGTGCATCGGCCTGAAAAACGGCGGCTTCATAGGTCATGAAGTGCTTATAACGCTCGGTAAAGCGGTAATAGAAACCGCGCTGGGTTTGTGCCTTCGCCGCGAAGCAGGGATCGGCGGCAAAATAGACGTCCAGATGCGGCATCTTGTTGAATCCCACCACGAGATCGGTCGGCTGCCGGTCGAGAGCCTCAACGACCCATTGCGTAAACCGACGATAGACTCCGAGTCGGGTCAAGGCTTTTGCGGACACCAGACGAACATCGAGTTGATCCGGAATCTCGCCTTGCCAGCTGCGGGTATATACCGTGACCTGATGACCTCGCTGCAGGCACTCTGTAACTATTCTCAGGAAATCCCGCTGCTGCCCTCCATAGGGAAAATAGGAATAGATCAGAAAGGTCAGATGCATTGTTCTTATTCTAGGTGCCAATCAGTTGTTCAAACTGTTGCCATACCGTATCGGGTTTATGGGTGGCAAAGCAAGGTGGCGTTACCGCGAAGGGCTGATCCTCGAAATCATCACTGAATCCCTGGCCGGTGTATGTGCAAGTCTTTTTTACACAGGGCGCACAAGCGAGACTGGAATTCAGGTGCAATTGGTTCGCTCCGAACGTGCCGGACAAATCAGGATTGGTTGCGCCATACAAAGAGATTGTCGGTTTGTTGAGCGCTGCCGACAGGTGCCCCAAACCGGTATCGACTGCAATGACGCCCTGAGACTGGAGAATATGCCCCGCGAGCCCGGTCAATGAAGTACGATCGAGTACTGTGACTCGGTTATTGTCTCGAGCAATGAACTGGGCACGTTGTCGTTCAGTCTCATTGCCCCAGGGCAACAAAATATCGTAATTGGCTGCGGCGGCAATTTGGGCGAGGTGACGCCAGTACATCTCAGGCCAATGCTTTGTCGCCCAGGTCGTACCATGGAGGAATACGACCTGACGCCGCACCGGAGCCGGCTCACCACCGCTAATGCATTCCAGATTGATGCCATAGTCGACAACATTTTTATTGTAGCTGTGTTGCAATGCACGAGAGAAAAGCTGTCGTACCCGGTCAACGGCGTGTTCGGTCCAGGGTACTGAATACACCTTGTTGTAGAACAGTGTGGCCAGCGGCTCCCTGATCGTACGGTCGCTGAGCCCAATTGTCAGACCGTGAGAAAGCCGGCTGATAATACCGCTCTTTATCAGGCCCTGGGCATCAATAACCAGATCGTAATGTACAGCTTGCAGCTCCTGTTTGAACGCGCGGAACTCAGTTTTTGTAGATGACTTCAGCAGATTGTGACGCCAGCGTCGCAGTGCGATCGGAATGACCCGATCCACAGCGGGATGCCAGGCTGGAACCTCGACAAAATTCTCTTCCACAACCCAATCGAACACGAGGTCGCGATGCGCTTGATGGGCATCAGTGACTGCCGGCAGGGTATGTATAACATCACCAAGGGATGAGACTTTTACAATCAGCACTCGCAACGGGAAGCTTCCATCAATTCGTCTGCACGGTCATCAATTCATCCAACGCCGAAACAACACGCGCGGGCGCCAGTTCGGTCAGGCAGCGCAAGTGTCCATAGGGACATACTCGTTTGAAACAGGGTCTGCAATCAATGTCGGTGCTCAAAATACGCACGCACTGCGTCAACGGCGGGGTAAAGTCCGGTGACGTCGATCCGAACAGTGCCACCAACGGCTTGTTCAGGGCAGCGGCCACATGCATCAAACCGGAATCGTTGGATACTACGGCTGTCGTCGCCGACATCAGGTCGATTGCCTCGGCCAGACTGGTAAGTCCGGCCAGATTTTTACAATGCGCCAGTTTATCAAAATTCACTCCGGAAACGATCTCGTCAGCGATGCCTTTGTCATTGCCGGAACCGAAAATCCACACATCCCAACCGATGTCGATGACTGCGGTGCTCAATGCAGCGAAATGTTCCGCCGGCCACTGCTTGGAAGGACCGTATTCGGCCCCCGGGCACAGGGCAAGAATCGGCCGCGTGCAAGTGAGCGCAAATTGCTCCAGGCTTGTCGCCACCGCTGCCGGGTCCAGCTCCAGTTTCGGTTTTGGCAAACGCTCGGGCAGTGAGTCCGCGCGGTCATAGGCGAGTGCGGCGAAGCGTTGCACCATGAGTGGCATCGCCTTGGCATCAAGTTTGCGACAATCCGTCAGTAGCAGATTTCGCCACTCGCCGCGCCAACCTATGCGCACCGGAATTCCGGCAAAATAGGGCAAAAGCGCGGACTTGAATGAGTTGGGTAAGACGATTGCCCGGGTATAGCCATTCATGCGCAAGACTTTACCGAGGGCACGCCGGGCTCCGAGGCGAAATTCACCATGCCCGATAGGAATGCTGAGGCTATAGTCAACTTCCGACATGCGCGCCAGCAATGGCAGAGTCCACGCCGGTGCAATAACGGTGATCTTGCAATCGGGATAGCGCAGTTTCAGGCTCATGAACAGTGAGTGGGCCATGACCATGTCACCCACCCAGGCCGGGCCGACGATCAGGAAATGTTCAGCACCGGTGGAGCCGGCTATGTTTGATTCGCGCATTAATGAAAACCATGCCAGACTCGCAGTCGGCTATTTCCGTGTTGCGGTGGATTTGACGCGGATTAATTCTTGTTCTCGGGTGTGACCCGCAGTATTTCATTGACCGTAGTAATACCGGCGGCAACTTTTTGCGCTCCACTAAGACGCAGACTCATCATACCTTCTTTATAGGCCTGATTGCGAAGCGCAGGCAGATCGGACTTGTCGTCCGACAAACGTTGTAGCGTCTCGGTAAACGGCATGACTTCGTAAATACCCTCTCGCCCCTTGAAACCGGTTTCGCGGCATTCCAGGCAACCGGTAGACACTGCTGCCCCGGCAGGCAGCTTGACTTTCCACGGTCTGGTCAATACTTCCCATGCCTCTGGTTCGAGCGTCGTCTTCTGCTTGCAGTGCGGACACAGCACGCGCACGAGACGTTGCGCCATGATCCCAACCACGGTGGCCTTGATCAGGTAGGGAGGAACACCCAACTCCAGTAAGCGCGTGATCGCCGATGGCGCGTCGTTCGTGTGCATCGTGGTGAAAACCAGATGGCCAGTGAGGGCTGCCTGTATCGCCATCTCCGCAGTGGCGAGATCGCGCACCTCGCCAATCATGATGATGTCGGGATCCTGACGAAGCAATGCCTTTACCCCATCGGCAAAATCAAGATCGATATTTTCCTGTACCTGCATCTGGTTGAAGCTGTCTTCCACCATTTCGATCGGATCCTCAATCGTGCAGACATTCACTTCATCTGTTGCCAGCATCTTGAGAGTGGAATACAGGGTTGTCGTCTTGCCGCTCCCGGTCGGACCCGTGATGATCACGATGCCATTGTTGTTTTTGATGATGTCATTCCAGCGCACGAGGTCTTCATTAACGAGACCGAGTTGCTGAAAGGGCCGCGTAAGCACTTCCGGATCGAATATGCGCATGACGAGTTTCTCGCCAAACGCGGTTGGTAAGGTTGAAAGTCGAAGCTCTATTTCGTTGCCATTCGGGCTCTTGGTCTTGATGCGACCATCCTGCGGTTTGCGTTTCTCGGCAACATTCATGCGACCCAGAATCTTGAGCCGGCTCGTAACGGCACTCATTACCTGCATTGGCAGGGCATAGACCGTATAGAGGATACCGTCGATACGAAACCGGATATTGCCTTTCTCGCGCCTTGGCTCTACGTGAATATCACTCGCACGCTGTTCGAACGCATACTGCAACAACCAGTCCACCACATTTACGATGTGTTGGTCATTGGCTTCGGGATCCTTGATGTGACCCAATTCCAGCATCTGCTCAAGATTGCCAATGCCCTTGCGCTGACTGCCACCTTCAGTGGCTCGACTGATCGAACTGGAAAGGCTGTAGAACTCGGTTGTCAGGCGCTTGATGTCGGCGGGATTGGAAACCACTCGCACGATATTTTTTTGCAACACATGGGCGAGATCGGCTTCCCAACTTGTGATATAGGGTTCAGCACTGGCTATCGTGACTTCGGTAGCTGTTACTTCGACGGCGATAATGTGATGACGCTGGGTAAAAGCATAGGACATCACTTTTGTTATCTGTGCTACGTCAATTTTGAGCGGATCGATGCGGTAATATTTCTGACCACTCTGTTTGCTTAGTTCCATCACCAGACTCTCGATATCGAGAAATCTGCCTGGCGCCTTTCGATCTTCGAGACTCAAGTCAGCCAAATACTGCAAGATATGTTTTTCGAGATTCTTGGCAGTGCGGCGACTCTCAATAGCATTGGCAACATCGGCTTCATTCAGTCGCCCTGATTCCAGCAGACCGGCAAGGAAGTGTCGCAGCTCTACGGGCGCGTTGCTTTTCTGCGCGCTTTTCGGTTGTGCCTTTACTGCCGTCATAGGTCTGGCCTTGATGAGTCGATTACCCGCGGGACGAGGTGTGACGTAGAAACTTCCTAGGGTAGTGAATAGGCAAGTTTATACTGCCGATTTTCAAAAACAAACATCGGTGAGGCATTCTGTGAACTGCTGCCTGTGAACTGCAGCCTGTGAACTACAGCCTGTGAACTGCAGCGACCCCGGGTTCGCGCTACCCGATGGGTTGGGGGCTATTCGACGAGCTTGACCCAGTCCCCTGCCTTCGGGGTTCCGGTCGGATAATAGCCGTTGAGCAGACGCAGGGTCTCTTCCGGGTAGTTGGCAATCCGACTGGAGCGGGCTACCACCGCGAAGTCAAAAAACTCGGAAGCCTGCACGTACTTGATCCGCATCTCGGTTCCGGAGGAGGTTTCTCCGCGTTGGATGGCACGGAAGGTGCGAATGGCAGTGAGGAGTTGCGTGTCGACATCATCACTGGCACTGGCATTCTGGATATCGCCGTGAAAGATAAACACCCGCGCCCCCAGGTAAATAACCGCGATACGTTCCATGCGGCCAGTCTCGGCGGATTGGGCGATGCCGGTGTGACCGACAAGGCGATATTGTTCGAGGGGCTCTGATTTTTGCAGATTGGTGATACCAAGTTTGTCGCGAATAAACAAACGCGGTTCGATATTGTCCTGCAAGCGCTGCGCCTCGACGCGCAACTCACCAGCGCCCAAGCCACTGGCTGTCACCGTCGTCGTGGTCTCTTCTATTTCCCACGCTTCCGGAAACACAATCGTGTAGCCCAGCAGATTCTGGTAATAGCGATTGCGATCATCCTGCGTGCGCGACCCCTGACGAGCTCCCACAATCAGGCCGTCGACGTGCTCCCTGAACGCGGTGTTATCGGTCTGGGTAATCTCGTTGTCTGTCAGCTTGGCGACATTGGCGATGGCCTGCTGCAGGCGCGTATCGTTGCGCGGGTGAGTCGCGAACAGCCCATGATAACCACCGCTGTTATTGGATATCTTGCGATTGAAGTCTTCCTGATTCTTGAGCACCGTGATGACATCAATGACGGCTATAGGGTCGTAACCGGCCGCCGCCAGGTATTCGGCGCCAAGACTGTCCGCTTCCAATTCATGTTCACGACCGAATCCGCTGAGTCCCGATTGCGCCCAGATCGAGGCGACTTCGCTGATTTGGGAACCGACATACCCACTGCCGGTCGCTACCGCCGATACGAAACCGCCGACAGTTGCCGCCGTTTTCGCCAGCGCACCGCGCGCCTGTTGCTGCACGGCGTGACGGGCGGTGATATGACCGATTTCATGAGCCATGACCGCAGCCAGTTCGGCCTCGCTGTTCATGAAAGTCAGCAGTCCGCGGTTCACATAGACATATCCGCCCGGCAACGCGAAGGCGTTGATGTCAGGGCTATCGATGATATTGAACTGGTATTCGAGGTCGGGCCGGTGACTGACGGCCGCCAATTTGGCACCCACTTCACGGACGTAGGCGAGCAATTCCTCATCTTCGTAAAAAGCCTGGCTGGCGACGACTTTCTCATGTTCCTCGGCGCCAATTTCCTTCTCGCGCTTCTCGGTCATGAGCACAATATTGGCGCCACCGGTAGCGGGATTCACTGCGCAGGAGCTGAGGGTACCGACGACCAGCAGTGTGCCGACTGCAAGCGCTATCGCGCGCAGTCCGGCAGAGAGAGAAAGACGACTTGTACGACCTGAAACCTTCATGGCGTCACCTGTAATTCCTGACAGCCGCTTTGCAGGATTAGCTGCCATTCACAAAATCTTTGAGTTGGCTGGCAAGGCGACTGCACGCATTCGCCTCGACCCGTGCGATCAACGGAATCGGAATGACCAGAGCGGGCAGATACGATTGGCCGTTGGCATCGGTACTGATTGTGCCCACCGACGTCGCGGAACTGACATCCCAGATGCGGGCATCGAAATTGGAATCATCTTCCCAGGAACCAAAACCGAAGCAGCCGGCGCCACCGGGTCCGATTGTGCAGGAAATCGAGCCGGTGCGACCGGTGGTTTCGGTGAAGCCATCCAGCCAGACGATATAACGGACACCAAACTCATTCATCTTCTCTGCTACCACCTGCTCCGCCATCAGACGCTCGAGATCGCGGGTGCGTAGCGGTGCGGTACGCGGTTCAAACCAGGGGAACATGGCATCGACAAACTCCTGCTCGGGAATGACGCTGATCGCATTCTCACCCTTGCTGAGCCGGTCACCGACGCAATCGACGAACTCGGAACGGGTTTCGTAATCGCTCGCCTGACGACGGCCGAGAATGACGACAGACTCGTCGTGCTCGATGCCGGTCTCGGCCTGCCTGAACTCGTCCACGGTCGTCGATGTGCAACCCGCGAGAACTCCACCGAGCAACATCACTCCACAGACTACCTGCATAATCTTTGATTTCTGGAACGATTTCATAATAAACCTCAGCTCAGACGCTCAGCTTTATAAAGTATTCAACCAATCCCGCACCTCTGGTACCTGGCTGAAACTCAGTGAAAAACTCGAGGCCAGGTCGCGCAAGGCCACGATGGCAGCCTCGCTGATTCCCTCCTCCGGTGACAGGAAAGTCGCCTGAGGGGTCTTGCCATACGATGTCAGTACCCAGTCGGCGATGTAATCACCGCTGGCTGTCAACAGCCGCATGTTGTATTTGATCCAGACTTCATACACATCCAGCTTGGTCTTGGCTGGTAGCGCAAGCTGAAACTCCTCGATTGCCGGTACGAATACGGCATCGACTCCCTGCGCCGGTGCGTCATCCATCGAGTTGATGAAAACGACGCGGTCAAACATCGCGGGCAGGATCGCATTGAACAGCTGCATATGCGAGGTACCGCTCTCGATATTGAACTCTTCCTGTCCGGTCTCGGTATATTCCATGTAGGCGAAATCGCGCAGCGCGTCGTCATAATAGACCGCTATCGAGAGCGGGAGCTTCGCAATATTGGGCGTCGGAAAGCTGCCTTCGATAACCACATTGCTGACACCGCAACCCGCCAATAACAGCGCGATGATAACGAGGCAAGTTCTTGATTTAATTGCAAAATATTTCATTTAGCCCAACATGACGCCGATTACAGGTGACCGGAAATTATGCCGGTACCTAGCGAAAATCATTAAGACCTACAAATGTACCACCATTTCGTTGCGTCAGCTCACGCATTAGCGTGGAATAACGGTAAACACTCTGCTGGAAACGACGGGGACCTGCGAAGATCGTCGGGAATCCGATCCCGTGGATGCGTACTAGGCGATTGCCATTCTCATCCTCCACATTGATCCGGTCAATTGTCCGCAGTACCTCCTGAATAGACCCGCCAGGCTGGAAATCATCCCCCAGCACGTAAATACTTATTTTCTTGTCCGGCGCATAGAAGGAATTGATCGCCCGGGTCACCCCCTCCACCGGGCTGCTGTTGCTGTAAGGGTTCCAGTTGCGCAGGGTCGACATGATCTGCTGGCGGCGGCCCGGGGTATCCGGAATCCACTCTCCGCGGTAGGAGTCGAACATGTAGTTACCCATGTCGTTCATGACCTGGATGCCCTTCACCTGGGGATAGACATTGAGGGTGTCATTGATCACTCCCAACATTTTGTTCCAACTGGGGTTATTGAACATACTGCCCGAGGTGTCGATCACGAAGATGATGTACTCGCTGTCGACAGGAACACCCCCAATGGCATTGTTCACCGGCGCGGTAGAGTTCGCCAGCAGACGCTGCATCTCGGCGGTGAGAGTCTGTCGTGCGATAGCCAGGCGACCGATCTCTTCGGTGGTCTCATCGGAGCGCTGATTGGACGTCTGGTAACGGCCTTGAATGTTTTCCCGATCCTGGCGCAGGCGTGCGATGCGATCCTTAAGTATGGAGAGCTGCTCCTGCTTAGCATTCAGGTCGCGATTCAGTATCGTGGTCTCGCCGCGTATGGCAAACAATTGCTCCTGCAATTCGGTAATCGTGCCCTCAGGGGTCAGGTCTGATTGTTCGATGCTCAGGGGTGAGGCCGGTTTCGCGATCATCAGCAGAATTATCATCGCGCCAAAGCCACAGGAGGCGACGTCCAGAAAGGACACTGTGAAGGAATCCGTCTCCCGGTTCTTCTTTCTCATGGCCAGTCCTTCGATGGGGTAATAAAAGAGCCCTGTGAAAATTGCGCCAGTTGCCAGAAAGCGGCAGCGGCACTGGGATCACCTTCAAGCGGCATTAAAATCACATTGACTGGAATACCCTCCGGTAATTCTTCAACTGCGGATTCGAACAGCTCGAGCCGTTCCGGCGGAGTAACGAGTGCCTTGGACGAGCCGCGATCGTTGATCGTCGGCAGGCCGTCAGTGATCAGGAAGATGTTGTCGGGTAGCGGATTCATGTTGGCTATCGCACGGAACACCTTCTCCATATTGGTGCCTCGCTCCGGTACCAGCTCCCGCAGCCTGGTAATGCCCTGATCCAGCTCGTCGCGATCAGCTACCTCTTGCCATACAGCGGCATCATCAGCGACAAGCGACGCGTAATTATCGCTGAAGTTCCACAATTGATAGCGACTGGTGATTGGCAACTGGGTCGTAATCCAGTCCACCGTCTTCACTACGCGCTGCCATTTTGGCGCGTTGCGCTTACTATCGTCAGACATGTTGCGGGTGCGGATAATATTGACAAGAGTACTGTCGAGCATACTCGAAGAGCTGTCGACCAGAATGAGGATGCGTTGCCCGCCCAGAAACAGCCCAGACAGGTACTGGCGATTGCCATCACCCAGAAACTGGCGCACGTTATTGCCTTCGTCTTCCAGTGCGCTGGCCTGCAGGCGCAGCAATTCTTCTTCGAGTGCCTGCACATCGGCACGCATCTGCGCGATATCTTCGACGGTAGCGATGCTCGAGTTTTCCAAAGCGGCCAGCTCCTGTACCAGCGTGTCTATGGCCTCCTGGATCTGCCGCGCCAGTCCCTCGGCCGTCACCACCTCGAGGCTCACATCCGCCACGGTGTTACGCAAGCGCACCAGTCCCTCCTCGCCTTCTCGCACCTCCTCATTCAGCAGTGTGATCTCGGCGGTCAGGTTTGGCGTGCTGATGGCCGAGACAGTGCTCGCATGGTCGAGGATCAGAAAGATAAGAATGACGGCACCAAAACCACAGAACATGACATCCAGGAATGCCAGGCTCAGCGGATTCATCTTCCGTCTTTCGGCTTTCATGTCAGACATGATTGTATCGCTACTCGTTACTCACTCTGATAAAGCGTAAGGCATCGGAGTCAGGAGCGAACTGAACGCTGTCCCCGAGTGCCAGTTTCTGTTTGCCAGTAACCCAGTTGCCGTTGAGCAGGCACTTGCCTGAGGCACAATCGAGGCTGACGCCTGTGGGTGTCACCTGGATATCACCCAGATGCGCTGGCAGGTCCGGTAACGACACCTGCAGTGTTCCGGGCGTCGCAGCTGTTCCATTCAGCGCAGTCACGTTTTCGATGCGCAGTGACCGCAGCGCTTGAGCCGTATTACGTAGCAGCACGTGTGTCGGCTGGGCTGTCTTCGTCGCCGGCACCTCCGTTTCTACCCGCGATGTGTTGCCCGGGGAGACTGCCAGCGAGGTAACCAGATGCAGGCCCTTCTCGCTGCCTGCGATCAGGTCCCGATGAGCAAGACAGGCTCCGATCACGGATTCCGGGGCAATCACGTCTGGCGCGTGGTTGGCTGCCAGCAGGGTCTTGAATCCTGGCAGAGCCGCAATCGCCGTCGACAGCAGCAGGCGCGGATTACCACTACTCGCGAGGGCGGCGATCTGCTGATTGATCTTCAAGTAGTGACCACTCATAGTGCTGACCAGGCTTTCACGAGGAATCTTCGCCGTGTGGGACGTGTTATTGGCCTTCAGTTCCAGAACCAGGCTGTTCTCGGTCTGACCGTCCTGGAGCCACCAGTGCGGGAGCGCATTGTACAATTGCTGCTCAGTCTCGGCGTTGTGCTGGGGATTGAATCGGCTCTGCTGAATGAAGGCGCTGGTGGCAAATTGCATCATCAGGTCCATGAAATTCTGGCTGCCTACACCGGGCACCTGGATCACGGAATCGATGCGCATGTGCCCATCCTCCGCTCGCAGTTTCGTCAACAAAACCTGATGCAGCTGGATATCGGCATAAATCAGTGTCTGGCCGTCTGCGGCGGAGACTGTGGCCGCCAGCGCCGAATCAATCACACCAATCGGAGTGAATGGACACTGCTTCGAGAGTCCCAGCAGAATTGCCAGCTGCTGTCGGGTAAAGTTGCCGGGTACGGCGAAAATCACGTCGCCGTCAATCCTGGCCTCATCTGCAAGATACTTCAAATGTGCGTAGGCGAGGTCCGCGTGATGACGTATGCCATTGCCGTGCACCAGTGGATCGATGCTCAGGTCGTGCCAGAATTTGTTGTAGCTGTTGGTCGGCTGCACGCGCGCCTGCTGTTCCGCGAGAGTGCCTAGTTGCAGCGTCTTGTTCTGGCTCAGGGCAAATCCGGGACTCTGCAACAGAATCCCTGTAGAGTCGCCAACAGTAACTGCGGCGTCATTGAATTCGATGACCTTCAGGCTCATAGACGTGTGTCTCGCTCTGGCACCTGCAAGTGCCGGATCAGGTTTTCATCACAGTAATTCTCGCAGTCGAGTACCAGTCGATCCTGAATCAGCTGCAACTGGTGCAGTATGAACATCAGAAAAATACTGACGACCAGTGCAACGAAGGTGGAATTGAAAGCGACGCCCAGGCTCACCGTCACGCCGACGATGTCCCCGCTCACAGCCTGATAAGCCTGACCCAGCGCGGTACCGATACCGCGCACCGTGCCAAGGAAGCCGATGGACGGAATCGCCCAGGCGATGTACCTGACAATACTCAATTCAGTCTCCATTCGATCCGCCGCTGTCTCGCAGGTTGCCTTCACGACTGAAGAGACATCCTGGATATCCCGCGTGCTCTGAAACCGATGCAGACCTGCCAGCAGCGCTCGCGGCAGCAGGAAATCGCGCTGACCCTCCGGCAGCGCCTGAACCGGTCGCGCGAAATTGCGGGCATCTTCCGGCAGAATGCTGGTGCCATCGCCTACCGGCACCAGGGCACGTTCGAGTAGCTTGCGTTCACGCAGGGTCTTCTGTGCCTTCATGCCGATGATTGCCATCGCCCATAGCATGAGAATAATGCAGGTCTCCTGTTCATAGTCGCGCAGGATGATGTAGAAGGATCTTTCCGGCACAAAATTCGGGTCAGTCTGCTGCAGAAGATTCTGCTGCTCTTGAATCAGATCGGCATTGGGCCTGATCAGGGTGACGTAGGTGGCGTGCACGACGATGAACGCGAAAATCAGCGCCGCCACCTGATAGAACGCCTCTGACAACATGCCTTGTTTCATAGCTGCTTCCTTCTTGTGTTTGCCCTAGATGTCGATTGGAAACGAAACACCCAGGTCTTGCGAAATCTCTTCGGTGGGGATGAAGCGACGATTGCCCTGTTCATCCTCTTCCTGCGACTGCGCATCGGCGTCGATGTCAGCAAGAATCAGGTCAGTGCCGGGCTCGGAATTGGCCGGTGTTTCTATCGGCGCGGCCTGCAGTATCTCCTCATCGTCTGGCGCCGGAGGCGTCGTCTGCTGTGGCGCATTGTCAGCTGCCAGCGTTAGAGAGGTCAGGCCCAGCATTATCAGAATCAACAGCAGTCGCATGGCTTAGTCCTCGAGGTAACGGGCGACGCGAAAACCAACGTCGTCTCTTGGCTCTTCGCCAAAGTCGCGGAATGAGAGGCGCAATTCAGTCACTGATCCATGGGCCCAACTGGAACCGCGAATTGAATGGAACTGCCCCTCGGTAGGTCCGAGCGGGTCGACCTCTACACCTCCCAGCGCACCCAGGGCACCGTAGTAGTCGTGCACCCACTCGGCAACGTTGCCGGCAAGATCGTACAGACCATACTGGTTCGGCGTGAACGAACCGACCGGGGCCGTGCCCAGATAGCTGTCATCGTAGTCAAACAACACCTGTCCCAGATAATTGCGGCTTGTGACGTCCGCGAAGTTGCCTGCCTTCGGTGGCGGTGGCAAATTCTCGCCCCAGGAATATTTGCGCTGCACGCCACTACCATCGGTGCGCGCTGCCCATTCCCACTCCGCCTCGGTGGGCAGTCGGTATCCGGTGGCCTCCGGATTGAAACCAACCACATCCTCACCATCCACTTCGTAGAAATGCGGCAGGGATTCCTGATCACTGAGCCAGTTGCAATAGCGCGCCGCCTGAGCCCAGGTGATCCTCACCACAGGCTGGGACTCATTATTCAGGGTCAGGCCCTGCACCGTACCCGAGCTGTGTTCAGAATCGAACTCTCGGAACTGGGCGTTGGTGACCTCGTGCAGGCCGAGATAAAAAGGCTTGTCCAGCCGGATGTCACGCAGCGCCTCATTCGGCCGTCGGCCGGCCTCCCGTCGCGAGGCGCCCATCGTATAGGCCCCGGGATAGAACAGCTTCAGATTCTGTCCTGCCGCCGTTGTAATCATCGGTTTGATTTGTTCCTGTCGCGCCTGTTCCAGGGATTTCAGCGTCACCCGAATCTCCTGATCGAGGCCGGGACGGGAGGTAAACTCGGTCGTGTAGGGGACGTAACCCGCCTTGCGAATTTCAATGACCTGACTCGCTGCCATCAGCTCGAGGGTCTGGTTGGCAGCTCCGCGCAATTCACCATTGATATACAGCTCCGCATCTGCCGGGATACTGCTGATGCGGACACTGGCCATTACCGGGTCCAGCGAGATATTCAGTTCGCGCTCCTGATCCGGCTGTGTGCGTACCGTGGACTTGCTGGACTGATAGCCGTTCTTGAAGAACGTGAGTTCATGGTTCTGATTCGGGGTAAGGGCGACTTCCAGAGGAGTCAGTCCGCGGAATTCGCCGTCAATTGTGACACTCGCTTCGGTCGGTGTGGACCGGATGAAGACCAGCCCATCGGCTGGCACGAACGTAACCTGGGGGACGGCGAAATCCTCGCCGGCAATGATATCAAACTCGTCCTGCCAGGCCTTGTGGCCAGACAGCTTGAGTACGATGTCGCGCTGCCCTTGCAGGATTTCGGTATTGAGCGGGGTCTTGCCGACGACAGTGCCATCGACCAGCACATCGGCACCGCTCGGTGCGGTAGTGATGCTGACGACGGCCCAGGCCGGCTGCAGACGCGCCTCGAATCGCTGGGGCTGGGATCGTCCCTCGATCGTAACCGCCTCGCCGAAGTCGAGATAGCGGTCGCGAGACAGCGTGAGTTGATGCGGGCCGGGTTCTATGGGTACATCCACCAGTGGTGTCACACCGATATCGACACCGTCAATCTGCACACGCGCACCTTCCATACCGGTACTCGTGATCGTCACGATGCCCGGTAGTTTGCGCATGATGAATTCGTGCGTCTGGGTTTGCTCGTTGTTGACGAGAAGTTGGGTCTCCGTGTCGTGGTAACCCACGTTGGTGAGCTTGAGACGATAGGAACCGGTGCGAATGAGATAACGCTGACCCAGCTTGAAGTTCCAGCCATCCTCGATCTCGATTTGTGCGGTAATGGGATGGACCTCAACAAACACCGATCGTGCCGTCAGTACGAACCAGGCCGCCGTTATCGACACCACCATGAATGCAACGACGACAACGTGAGTCCAGTGAAACCGGTATTTGACCAGACGTTCTTTATGTTCGAACGGAGTAAACTCGATCGGGACGATCAGATCATCATCGTGTGGCGTAGTAAGATCGTCCCTGCGTTCCATATCAGCGCCTGCTCGCAGAAACTACTGGCTCATCACAGCGTACGACGACGACACCGGGGGTGAGGCCGAATCCGACGGTAAATTCCTCGCGCACTTCGCGATAGCCACTGCGTTTGCCGACTGCGACGTAGTTGCCGGGTTTCAGCGACAAGGACTTGGATTCAAACAGGCCAAGCTCGCCTACGCGCAACAAGGTCACTTTGGTGACGTTGTCAGAGGTAAATTGAATGGGAATTGGAACCTGTGAGGCTTCCAGCAGTTCCTGCAGGCGATCGAGTTGCTGTTGTAACCGGGCACCGGGTTCGTCGATGGCTCGGCCGGTAAAATAGACGTCCCGTGTCTGTTGAAACACCGCGTCTTCGGCGAAGCGCTCCGGATTGGCAATGGCGCTAACCAGCAGACGATCCAGTTGTGCCCGTTTCGCGGCGTAGTCCCGGCCGTCGATGGCGAACACCAGGTTGGCGTCGATGGCGAGTACATCCTCATAGGAGTCCACCGCATCCTGCCACCGTTCCTCGGCCTCTGCGGCACCGATCAACCCGCGCAAGCGATTGATCTCGGCGTTATCGATGGCATTCTCGGCTTGCACGATTGCCGCCAGGGCCTGCTCCTTGTTGACGCCGACATTGGCGGCGCGTTGAAAGGCGGCAATGGCTGCTTCCGGCTCACCGTCTTCGAGCAGCATATAGCCACTAGACATGATCCGCGAAAATTCCAGATCGGTGAGTCGGGCTGAGACTTCATCAATCTTTTCACGGGCGTAATCGTTGTAACTGTCGAGGTTGACTGCCGCACGGTAATTGCCGCGCGCCGCTTCCAGCTCATTGTTCGCCAATTGCTCGTCAGCCAGCTCGATGAGCCGACTGACTTCGTCAAGTGTCGATGCCCGCCTGGCGCCGATCTGCGCACTCGAATTCGTCGGATCGAGTAGCAGGGCCAGCTCAAATTTTTCTGATGCGAGGTCGGCGTTCTCGGCATCCATTGCGTTCTGTGCATCGATCAGAATGCGCGCCACCGCTGCAGGAACGCTTGCCAGAATTGCCGTCAATGCATCGCGTCCGTTGGCGTAATTGTCGCGCGCCAATTCGAAGTCCTGATTGCGGTAATACTCATCGCCGATGTTGGCCAATGACAGGGCGTCGGCATAATCATCGACTGCCCAGGACTTGACCTGCTTCTCATCGAGCAATCGCTGCTGCTCCAGCAATTCTGCCAGCACATCCTGGGCTGCTTTGCGCTGGAGGGCACGTTGGGCTTCTTCGAACGGGGAGATTGTCGGTCCGGTGTTGCTCACCGACTGCGGGCTTCGCTCGGCGATGTCGACGCGCCGCTCAAGTGGCAGCTCGTATTCGCTCACGACCGTTGGTAACACAAAGACGACAAACAGCGCTACAATCACGAGACCACCGAGTGCAATCCACACGAGGGCCGAAGGTTGTGTTTTGGGTGCCGGAGCGAGCTGCTGGGAAAATAGCGGACTGTCGTTCAGGTCAAAATCAACGGGTTCAATCTTGTCGATATCTTTGTCGTCCATATCGCACTCTATGGGTGGAGAATACCACTTCGGTTTACGGCGCCTACAAGGTACCGAGTTCAGCCGCGTACATGTCAGCCAGAATTTCCTTCCACTGGCTGTACTGTTCCTCGACGGTGCCACTCAAAGTGATGGTGCGATCTTCGAGATTGATCACTCGGGGAGCGACTTCGTTCTCCAGCGACTGACCCAACTCTTCCAATGCTTCCACGTGAATCTTGGCTTCAGCCTGCTTGTCGAAACCACTCTTGATCAGATATGCGCCTGCGCCAACACCTACAGCACCGCCGGTCTGGGTGGCGTAGTTGCCACCATTGGTCGCCGCAGCGAGACCACCGAGCACGGCCGCCGTGCCTGCAAGGAAACGGCGCTTGGCCGAAGCACGCAACTCGCGCAGTTCGACGGTTTCGTCGTAGCTCTGTTCGCGCCAGGAATCATAAGGCAGCCGCATCTGTCGCGTGTAGGTCGCGTAATAGTCTTGTACGGTATCGATAAACATGAAGTCGCGCTCGCGGATATCGCGGATGCGGTTCAACAATGGATCGTTGTCGGCTGGCAGGGCAGCGAGTGTGTAATAGCCGCGGCGATCCTGTGTCAGATACTCGGAGAAGGCATCCGGGGAGAAGCGCTGTGCAAACAGCATTTCAGAGACGGTGCGAATCTCGACGATGCGGTTCTCCTTGATGTTGGCCTTGCGAAATTCCAGCAGATCGTTGGCGATGTTGTTGTAAATAACCTGAAACGGATCGTTCTGTTGCCGTTGAGAGGGGTCATAGGCAAATTGACTGATGACCTCATCATATTCCTTGGTGTACCACTCGCGACCGGTTGAGTCACTCACGGTGATGCGCAGCGCCATCTCCTCTCCATTGGACTGCAAAATAGTGCCATGTATCACTATATCCATCGGGCTGGAATTATTGGGCAGCAATCGCACAATACCCCAGTTGCCGGATCGCTGCAGCGTCTCGGACAACAGGAAAGGTGCGTAGCGGGCTTCGGCAACCCGAATCTGGTCGTTGGTTGTATCTTCTTCGCTGCGTTTGATCTCATCGATACCGGGATCGAAAATAGCGATGCCTACATCCAGCAGCAATTCTTCAGGCAGGTTCTGCGAGTCCTGGATTACCGGGGTATAGGTCGTGGACTTGACCGTGTGAGTCGCACACGCGCTCACCGCGCACGCAATCAGCAACAAACCAAAAATTCTGTGCAATTGAAGTCTCATTTCGAATCACTTATGCCAGTGTATTTTCTGTATTCTTCCCAAAGCGCCTCGCGCAATTCGGGATCCGGTTCACTCATTGCCGCTTCACGCAGCTGCCTTGCGACGACATCGTCGTCACGACCACTTGGAATGTCTTCCGGCGGCGGGAAAGTCTCCGAGGGCGGTGCGGATGCCGATGGCAAGCTGGCCACGGCCACCTGCGAGGTTCCACCTGCCTGTGGCAACGTCTGGGGCTGGTTCGGGCTATCGCTGCCTCCGCCGGCTCCGCTGTCGCCACCTATGCTAACACTCCCGGCCGCATTACTCTCGGCCTGGGCACGTTCGCGCTCACCAAGAATAAACCCGTCGAAGGTCTCATAACCCCGGCGCAGTTCGGCATCCAGCACCGCTGTGCGCTCGGCAGACGTCATGGGGCCCGCCCCCTGACTCGAGTCTCTCCCACTTAACACGCCATCTGGCAGGGTATCGAGGCTATAATCCCCACTTGGAGCGCCTAAAACTCCGGAAGAGGTGCCTCCTGCCCCACTATTGAGATCGCCGCTGGAGCTGTCGCGACTACCGGCAGAGCCTTGTTGACTGCCTTGTTGGTTTCCGGCCTGACGAGTCTGGGAACCGGCTGTCTGGCCCGGTGAACGCGATTGATCGCCACTCTGGGCGCCAGCTGTGGCCTGGGCTGTGCTGCCGGCCGCTGACTGGCTGCCGGCCGGCGTAGAGCTGTCGCGGCTGCCGCTGGAGGAGCTACTTTGGCTGCTGCTAGAGGACGAGGAACTGCTGGACGACGAGGAACTGCTGGACGACGGCAACGAGGGTATCGGGCTACTGGCGCTGGACGGACTGCTGCTCGAGGGAATCGAGGGCACTGAACTGCTCCGGGAACTCGACGAGGGCATGCTCACTGACGGTGAGCTGGAACTGCTTGAACTGGACGAAGAGGGCATTGACGGCATGCTGGCGCTGGAGGACGAGGCGCTCTGGCTAGTGGATTCGCAGCCGAGCAATGCGGTACTGATGGCGGCAACCAGCACCAGTCGCGACCAACGGCTCGGTGTCACGTTGCGCGCCGGTCGTTGCTGGGTGGCCAGCATGATTTGAGTCTTGCGTGTCGGTTTCATAATCCTGTCCTGCCCAAGTTTGGGCGTCGTACGATCTGTTATCGCTTGCAGTTTTCGTGCCGTTCTCTGCAGCCTGCCCTAAACTGCAGTAACCTGCAGTAAAAAGTCTCTGCGCGTCGCCGGGTCTGCCAATGCGGCAATTACCCACTCTCAACCCTAATCTGGTGCCCCTGAACTGTGGCTTAACGCGTTAGTTCGCCGCGCCATGGCTCAATACCAGTAGCGATACCGGAAATAAATGCCTTCGGTACGCACCAGTTCGCCATTTTCGAGCCGGGGCCGGAAGTAGGAGCTGCGGATCTCCCGGCGCAGCCGACTGAACTGGGCCGCATTGGCCGCGGTCTCTTCGTTCAAGACCTCGACATTACGGGCCACTCCGGTTTCAATCACATCGAGTACCACGTCGACATAGTCATAATTCAGTGACTTGCCGTCGGTGAGCGTGATGGGTTGTTTCAGCAGGCTTTCTACCGAATCAGCGAAAGTCGGAATCGGGATAACTTGACCCAGTAACTTGCCCTGCAACTCTTCGGCATTTTCCAGAGTAGCGAGAATATTCCAGGCTTCGCGGTACAGGTCCTCCGCAGCGCTGCGACGTTCAAACATCAGGTACCAGTCGGCCAGATCCGCCAGCGCCGAGGCCAGCTCGTACTCCATGTGTTCCTGTTTGGCATAGAACTGACCGATTTCCTGCAACGCCAGTTCGCCGGCAGTAAAGCCGCGCGGTCCAATTGGTCCCGTGTCATCCAGCCGATCACGCAAGGCTGTCTGGGCATTGCGATAATCCAGTCGATCGGTTTCCGCCAGCAGATCGGGGTTACGGGCCACCAGATAGGCCGAGTTGGCGATATTGCGGCGGTAGCTGATATAGCGTTTGTCGTCGTCGCCAAAATGGGTCGACACCATGCGGGCCGCCGCATTGAAAAGCAACTGCGCAGAACTGAGCCGAATGCCCAACGACTCGCCATAGCCGATATTGAAGGCCTGGATGTTCCAGCTCGCGAGCCTGTCCAGCACCGGAATCATGCGCGGATCATGGGGACCATAAGCCCGTTGCTCGATATAGAAGAGATAGTCGTAATACAAGTCAGCCTGGGCCCAGTTGCCCACAGCAAGGTAGCTCTGGATCAACTTCTCGACGTCAGGCACCTGATCCAGGGTATAGAGGCCAGACTTGATGCGGCTGATGTGTATCGCCCGGTTAAAGGACTCGATTGCCGCCAGATGATCACCCTGCTGTTGCTGAAGGATGCCCATGGCAGACAGCTCCTCCGTCAGATTGGGATCCCAGGCACCGCCTTCTGTCTCGATGGCTTCAACGGCGGAGTTGTAATTGCTGATGCTGTCCATCCGCCGCGCAAATTCAGGGTCATCTTCCGGATTGAACGTCGCCGGTGACTCGAACAAGGTCAGGTCAAGATCGGGGCTCAGGGCTTTGGGCACTTCCACATACAACAGGGGCGGCTGCGCGGCTGGCGTCGCCGACTCGGCTGGCGCCTGCTCTTGCGCGTTGACGCACAGCGCAGTCAGCAGAGCAACGCTCGCTGACACGGTCGTCGAGAATGTGGAAGTGTAATTTCGCATAAGGTGATTGGTTTGGGTTGTGCTCCGGACTACGGTACTCCCATCTACAGGTATTTGGAATATGCCGGGCCGCAGGGATACGGCGTAAATGCCCGCCAATTCAGGGCTTCTGTTATATCACCGATAATTTTCCAGTGTAAACCATCGCTCGTGGTCGGTGCGTGTACCCCACCGCATCAGGCCGCCTCTCAGTCCCAAGAACGCTGCGTGACGCACGCCTTGGATGAATAACGTGCCAGCCACTCAGGCGTTTACCTGCTCCAGAAGCAGGTTGCCATAGGCATCCACAATGGCGCTCCAGCCCGCAGCGAGGTACGTCGTGGCCGCGTATTCGGTAATCACCGCGGGTCCCGCCACTGCTGCACCAACCTCGAGAGTGTGGCGCGGGATGACGGCAACGGGCTGTGTATGTCCATAGACCGTGTGATCCGGTGTCTTGTTGCAGTCGTTGGCTTCCGCCGCCGCGGGCAAAGCTGGTTCCGGGAGCACAAAAGCTGCCCGGTGCGCAGTGACTTGTACGCGCAGATTGACGATTTCAGTTGCGTTGTCCAGCGCATAACCGTAGCGCTGCTGATGGGCCGCATGGAAGCGCGCGACCGCCTCCGACAGGGAGTCCCAGCCTACATTCAGCGTATACGACTGGCCTTTGTAACGCATGTCCACGCTGCGGATGGCCTGCAAATGTTCGCTGCGCAGCCCTTCACCCAGCAACTCCGCCTCGCCCGCTGCCTGCAATTGTTCGAATTCGGCTTCGAGCTGCGCCAGATCGGCATTGGCGCTGAGAACACCTACCGTTCTGGAGAACTGCCGACCGCGATCGGCCACCGCCATGCCGAGTGCCGATAACACCCCGCCGTGCACCGGGACGATGGCGCGTCGCATCTGCATTGCCTCGGCGAGCGCGCACACATGCAGACCACCGGCTCCGCCGAAACTGGCCAGCACAAACTCATTCGGGTCATGACCACGATTGACGGAGATCAGGCGAATCGCCTTCGCCATGTGTTCGTTGGCAACGGCAACAATGCCCAGCGCGGTATCTTCGATGGTCAGCGCGATGGCATCCGCCAGCCTGGCGATCGCTCGCCTGGCAGCTTCCCTGTCGAGTTTCAGATCACCGGCCAGTGCCGATTCAGCGACCAGTCGACCCAACACCAGATTGGCGTCAGTGACGGTGGCTTCCGTTCCGCCGTGGCCGTAACACGCGGGTCCCGGTATGGCTCCGGAAGAGCGGGGACCCACTTGTAACATGCCCCCGCTATCGATGAAGGCAATCGAACCTCCGCCCGCACCAATTGTGTGCATGTCGACCATGGCGACCCCCACGGGGTAGTTCGCCACTACTCCTTCGTTCGTACGGGTGATGTCGCCAGCGATCAGCGCAACGTCAGTGGAGGTGCCGCCCATGTCAAAGCTGATAATTTTCTCCAGCCCCGCAAGCTGTCCGATGAATTGCACAGCCTTGAGGCCACCGGCCGGACCAGACAGTAACAAATTTACCGCGGACTCCGCTGCCGACTGTGCCGCAATCGTCTCCCCACTCGATTGCATGATCTGTAACGCACTGTTGCCAACGCGTTGTTGCAGCCGGGTGAGATAGCCGCTGACCACGGGACCGAGTGCCGCATTGAGCCAGGTGGCGATACCGCGTTCGTATTCTTTGTATTCCGGTAACACTCGCGACGAGCGACTCACGCTGATATGCGGCAGGCGTTCTCGCAGTGCGGTTTCGATGCGGATTTCATGACGCGCATCCAGAAAGGAGAACAGCAGATTGATGGCGACCGATTCAGGCGCCAGTGCCGCAACGCGCGCGACGAGATCGTCGAGTTGAGTGTCGGTTAGCGGTTCGATTTCACTGCCATCTGCCGCCGTGCGCCCTGCGGTTTCCAGGCAGAGTTCCGACGGGACGGGGGGCGGTTGCGGTGCAAACTCCAGGGCATACAGCTGCGGTCGGGTCTGCCGTGCGAGGTGTAGCAGATCCCCAAAGCCGGTGTTGGTGATGAAGACGGTACGAGCAAGCTGACCCTCGAGCACAGCATTGGTGGCGACGGTGCTGCCATGAATGATGTGCAGCCTTCCACATAGTGCGAGATCATTCAGCCCGAGTGCCTCTATGCCATTGAGGATAGCCTGTTCCGGAGCGGCGGGAGTTGAGGGCGTCTTGTGAATCGTCACGCCGACAGTCTTGCCAATACTGACAAGCACGAAATCGGTGAAGGTGCCTCCTGCGTCTACACCCAATAACAATTGCTCAGACGACATGTGCGCTACTTTAATTCCACTGGGGGAAAGATTATAAAGCAATTGCACGCAGTGACGCGTTGCAATCTGACTAATTATCACCCCCCGACCGGAGCCGTGCTTGCCTGAATTACCCGAAGTCGAAACAACACGACGTGGCATCGCTCCCCATGTTCGCAACAAGCGCGTCACTGCCATCGTATTGCGTCAGCGACAGTTGCGCTGGCCGATCAGTGACGGTCTGGAAGCCGGACTGACTAACCAGATCATTCACCGTGTCGATCGTCGCGGCAAGTATCTGTTGCTCAGCGCTGATACGGGCACGCTCATCATTCATCTCGGAATGTCTGGCAGTCTGCGAATCGTCAACACCGATCAGCTTGCCGGCAAACACGACCATGTCGACATCGAGTTCGATGGCAGCAAGCTGCTGAGATTCACTGATCCTCGCCGCTTCGGGTGTTTGTTATGGCAAACAGAATCGCCGCTCTCCCATCCGCTTTTACGCGAGCTGGGACCCGAACCGCTGTCAGCGGCGTTTGACGGACTCTACCTGCACCGCCGCAGTCTGGGTCGCTCTGCGCCGATCAAGGCCTTTATCATGGACAGTCATGTGGTGGTGGGAGTCGGCAATATCTATGCGAACGAGGCGCTGTTCATGGCGGGCATTGCACCGCATCGCGCAGCCGGGAGAATTGCGCTGGCGCGCTACGTGCGATTAGCAGAGTGCATCAAGGAGGTATTGGCCCGCGCGATTGAGGTTGGCGGCACCACGCTCCGGGATTTCACCAATAGCCAGGGCGAACCGGGGTATTTCAAACAATCCCTTCGCGTGTATGGACGTGCCGGAGAACCCTGCAAACAGTGTGGCGAGTCATTGCGGGAAACTCGGCTGGGTCAACGCAGCACTGTCTATTGCCGGTATTGCCAGAGATGAAGAAGCTTTTTACGCGGAATCAGGTTACGCGGAATCAGGCGCTCTGCGACTTCTGTGCCTCTTGCATCGCGGCAGCGACGAGCGGGTGCACGAACTTGGTGATGTCACCACCGTACGAGGCAATTTCTCGCACGAGGGTCGATGAGATGTAGGACAGATGTTCAGCCGGCGCGAGAAATACAGTTTCAATGCCCGGATCCAGAATGCGGTTCATGCCGACCAGCTGGAACTCATACTCGAAGTCCGCCACTGTGCGCAGTCCCCGCAGAATGATATGGGCACCTGACTTCCTCACGAAATCAGTCAACAGCGTATCGAACGCGCAGACTTCGATATTTTCCAAGTGTCCCAACACCGTACGGGCGAGTTCGACACGTTTCTCGGTCGGAAGCGTCACGCCTTTCTGTCGATTCGTTCCGACAGCAACGATGATCTTGTCGAAGAGTCGAGCAGCCCGCTCCACCAGATCGGTATGACCATTGGTAATCGGGTTAAACGTACCAGGGTATATGGCGATTTTCATAGGACACTCGACAGGTGGATTCGCCCGCATTCTAGCGAATCGGACTGCCCAGCTCAATCAAGCAGGATGAATCGCAGAATGCGCTGTTCCAGCCAGTTCTCCCGTTGGCCAGAGATGAAGCCGACATGGCCACCCTGGCCCAACAACTCCAACCGAACCTGCGCGGAAAGTCGCGCCGGATTCGGCAGCGCCGCTGCGGGAATCAGCGGATCGTTGCGGCTCTGAATCAGGAGGGTGTCCGTGGCAATTCCGGGCAAAAAATGCAGGCTGCTGCAATGCCCGTAATAATCCTCAGCATCGCGAAAACCATGGAGCGGGGCGGTAACCCGATCATCGAATTCCCAGATAGTTCTGATGTCGTCCAGCGACCCGAGCGCCTGCAGTTGTTCCAGTTGCAAGGCATTGTGGGTAGCAGTGAAGTGCTGGCGCTTCGCGTCGAGGTCCTGTAGCAGACGCCGCACGAAATAGGACCCGTAGGCACGGCTGACACCTCGTAACATCGCCCGCGAGCACAGATCCAGCGCGAACGGTGTCGACACAGCGACGGCTTTCATGACTTGCGGATGGCGCCGAATTTCGCCGAGCCATTTCAGCAAGACATTGGCGCCCAGCGAGTATCCCACAAAAGCGAACCGATGGTCGGGAAACCGCGAGAAGAGATCGCTGAACACCACATTGGCGTCTGCCGAGACTCCTGAATGATAGGCTCTGGCCAGACGATTGTACTCGCCGCTGCAGCCGCGAAAATTCATGGCCACACTGGCAATACTGTTTGCTGTCAGCAAGGTTTGCAGCGCAGCGACATAGGGCGAGGATGAACAGCCGCAAAGTCCATGCAGAATTACGACTATGATGCGATCACGGGATTCGCTGCCTGAAATCGCTGCCGCCCAGTCGAGATCGATGAAGTCGCCATCATCGAGTTCGACTCGCTCCCGTTTTTGAATGATACGTTCAGGTGGCGCAAATTTACGCCAAAGGGTTTGGGTGTGACCCTCGGGTAACCACCAGGCTGGCTTGAACTCTTGTTGCGAAGGAGGTGTCATCGACTGCAATTACTCTTTCGGCACAGGGCTCAACAAATAGAAAAACACGGCGCCGGCCTTGCCTGATTTGAGTTTAACCCAGGACTTTGGCAGGTCAGCATCGCTCAAGTCGGTCGCTGACTCGAGATATATCTTGCTCCCCGGAGACAATAGTGAAGAATCCACTAACAAATGACATACGGAGGGCAAAAGATTGGCAGCGAAGGGCGGATCGAGAAAAACAATGTCGTAAGGGGCGACTGTATTCGGTTGCGCTTTGATCCAGGCTTGTGCGTCCGCGTGGTAGACGCTGGATCCATCGATGCGAAGTGTTGTCAGCGCCGTCCTGATCGCGGCAATTGCTGCGCTGCTGGCATCGATGAAGCTGACCGCGCTGGCGCCACGGGAAAGCGCCTCGAGCCCCAAAGCACCGCTGCCGGCGAAGAGATCCAGACACCGAGCACCGGCTACGTCCTCCCGCAACCAGTTGAACAATGTCTCGCGAATACGGTCCGCTGTCGGGCGCAATCCGGGCACATCGGGAAATTGAATCTTGCGGGACCGATGTTCTCCGCTGATGATGCGTACGGAGTTGCGGGATCCATTGGGCGATTTCGGCATGAGTGGGTCGACATTCAGAACTACCAGCGGCAAGCCTATCAAGTTGCCGCGTATTTCCAAAGCCCCTGCCCTGTGTCCCCAAGCAAAGAGCTTCTTGCCAAAGCCCCTGCTCGAAGCCCTTTGCCAAACCCCTTGTCGATGCCCCTACTTGAAGCTCCTACTTAGAGCCCCTGTGCGAAGCCTGCACCAGAGCCCCGCCAATTCCTCCTGCCTCAGGTTATGTATCACGAGTCTGGTAGTGGTAGCATAGCCCGCTCCAGCGATGTGCCGATGTCCTCGCCGCTATCCCGATCCCGGACTGGCGCGCTCGCGGTGCATTTTTTTTATTTACACGTTGAGTAGTCCCCGATGTTTGGCCTCGGCAAGAAATCCAAACCTGATCGTCCTGAAGTTGTGACTGACGCCCAAACTACCGGTACAGACCCCGGCTTTTTTGCGCGACTCCGGCAAGGACTGAGCCGCACGCGCGGCAAATTTGGTACCGCTGTCGCTAATCTGGTTCTCGGCGAGAAGCAGATCGATGCCGCCTTGCTGGACGACGTAGAGACCCAGTTGCTGTCTGCCGATGTTGGCATCGAGGCAACCGACCAGATCATCAGTAACCTGAAACAACAACTGGATCGGAAACAGCTCGCCGATTCGACGGCGTTCATGCAGGGTCTGCGCAACGAACTGCGCTCGATTCTTGAACCCTGCGACATTCCGCTTGGCATCGACAGCAACCATAAGCCCTTTGTAATCCTGATGGTCGGAGTCAACGGTGTTGGCAAGACCACGACCATCGGCAAGCTGGCGAAACGTTTGCAGGGCGAGGGTCGCAAAGTAATGCTCGCCGCCGGCGACACCTTTCGTGCCGCTGCCGTCGAGCAACTCCAGGTATGGGGCGATCGCAATAACGCGCCTGTTGTCGCTCAGGCCACGGGAGCCGACAGTGCGTCGGTGATCTTCGATGCCTATCAATCAGCCCGGGCCCGGCAGATGGATGTCCTGATTGCCGATACCGCGGGGCGTCTGCATACGAAAGACAATCTCATGAATGAGTTGGAGAAAATCGTACGGGTACTGCGCAAACTGGATGCGCGACTTCCCGATGAAATTCTGCTGGTTCTGGACGCGACAACCGGCCAGAACGCGCTCAGCCAGGCGCAGAGTTTCCATCTCACCACACCGCTCACCGGCATTGCACTCACCAAGCTCGACGGCACTGCCAAAGGCGGGGTTGTGTTCGCCCTCGCGAAACGGCTTGGATTACCGATCCGGTTTATTGGAGTCGGCGAACAGGTGGATGACCTGCGCCCGTTTAATGCCGCTGAATTTGTCGACGCCCTGTTCAGCGAATGATCAAATTCGATAATGTCAGCAAACGCTACATCGACGGTGAGGAAGCGCTTGCGAACATCAACTTCGAACTCAGCAAGGGCGAACTCGCCTTCATTACCGGTCATTCCGGAGCCGGCAAGAGCACGTTACTGAAGTTGATTCTTGCAATGGAGCGGGCCAGCAGCGGTCAATTGATCGTCAATGGCATGAATCTCAACCGGCTCGGACGCCGACGTATCCCCTTCCATCGTCGCCAGATTGGCGCCGTGTTTCAGGATCATCAACTGCTGTTTGACCGGAGCGTATTTGACAATGTCGCCCTGCCTCTTCAAATCGCCGGCTATCACGCGCATGAGGCAGGGCGCCGGGTCCGTGCGGCGCTGGACAAAGTTGGGCTATTGTGCAAGGAACGGCTGAATCCGGCACATCTGTCTGGCGGGGAGCAGCAACGGGTTGGCATCGCCCGAGCCGTAGTGAATCGGCCGTCAATCATTCTTGCCGATGAACCCACCGGCAATCTCGACCCGGAACTCTCGGCGGAGGTCATGGGTGTGTTCGAACAGTTCAAGAGTGTGGGAGTGAGTCTGCTAGTGGCCAGCCATGATGCCTCCCTCATCGCCAGCCTCAATTACCGCACATTGACACTGGACCATGGGCGCCTGGTGGAAGACCGGGCCGCCGGGTATGCCGGGAGTGAAAATGCCGGCCGCTAGCGCCCGCAAGCCACCCAGGAGGCAGGGTAGCGCCGCGGCCGCACTGCGAAAGTGGTTGGACGGCCACCGGATGACGGCTCTGACCAGTGTCCGGCGCCTGCTCGCCACGCCGGTCTCTTCTCTGCTCACGGTCTTCGTTATTGCGGTATCCCTGCTACTTCCCTCTCTGCTGTTGGCGCTGAGCGCCTCATTGGACTCCTTGCTCGATGGTGTACAACAAGAGACACAGATATCCCTCTATCTGGACGATTCAGTCACTGATTTCGAGGCACAAGAGGTTAGTAATGACTTGCTTACAGAACCGGACATCACGACGGTGCGCCTGATTTCCAAGGCCCAGGCCCTGGAAGAATTCGCCGCCAGTTCCGGGCTGGGTGAGGTGCTGGCGGCTCTCGACACGAATCCGCTGCCAGCGACCATTCTCGTTACACCGGTCTCGACGGAGCCCGGACGCATGACGGCACTGGCTGCCAGGCTGGCGGATCTGCCTGCAGTGACAAGCGCCCAGGTGGACAGTCAGTGGCTACGGCGTCTGGAGGCTTTCTCCCGCCTGGTTTCCGTGGCGGGTGGCGTGCTGTCGCTCGTCGTGCTGCTGGGCCTGTTCGTTATCGTAGGCAACACCATCAAACTCGCCATCGAGAACCGCCGGCAGGAGATTCAGGTGATCAAGCTGGTAGGCGGGACTGATGCCTATATAGCCCGGCCTTTTCTGTACAGCGGGGTGTATTTTGGCGGCGCCGGTGGCGCACTGGCCGCCCTGATGCAAGCTATTGTTTTTACTATATTTAATTCACCACTACGCGAGCTGTTCAGCCTCTACGAGGGAGAATTAACCCTGCTGCAGTTTGGTGGCATCGACATGGCGGCGCTGGTAGTGGCCGGCATCGTAATCGGCTGGTTCGCGGCGCTGTTCGCGAGCCTGCGTAGCATTCTCGCCATGCAGCCCTGATCCAGTGCGAATTGGTTACCGTATCAGCCCTTGAAATGGTCGAAATCATCCCAATGTTTATGCTGCGTCAATGCGCCTGTTGCACGCGTTTGCTACAGTGAGTAATGTCAGTGAACACGGTCAGACCCCCAGTAATTCAAAGAGTTGCGTCAGGGACCTCGATTGGCAGGGTGAACGAGAGAGTGCTAGAATGCGGTCTCTTTAGCGACGGGAATCCGGTCACACCACGTATAACGTAGTAATGGATACCGCGCCCAAACGCCAATGGCAAAGTTGACTCGCTGAGCGAGTGACGTACTGAACTTACTGAAAAGATGTAAAGTTGTATTGGAAGTATTGGGCGAATGGGAAGTATTGAGAGAGTACTGAGAGTTAACTGAGAGTACAGACATGAAACCAGGAAAGAGCTTACAAGTGTTTGACCCCACCACCCCGGGTCGTGACCTGTCTGCGTATATCGCATCGGTCAACAGCATTGCCGTGCTCACTCCGGAGCAAGAGCTCGAACTTGCCAAACAGTATTATTACGAAGATAACGTCGATGCGGCGCGCCAGCTCGTGCTTGCCCATCTGCGTTTCGTCGTGCACATGGCCAAGACCTATTCCGGTTATGGCCTGTCCCAGGCTGACCTGATCCAGGAAGGCAACGTGGGTCTGATGAAGGCCGTCAAGCGCTTCAATCCGGAAGTGGGTGTACGCCTTGTGTCGTTCGCCGTGCACTGGATCAAGGCCGAGATGCATGAGTATATTCTGCGCAACTGGCGTATCGTGAAAATCGCCACGACCAAGGCGCAACGCAAATTGTTCTTCAACTTGCGCAGCTCCAAGAAGCGGCTCGGCTGGCTGAATAACGATGAAGCCGAAGCACTCGCTCAGGATCTGGGTGTGGACGCCTCTGTCGTGCGGCAGATGGAAGGACGCATGAGTAACTACGATGCCTCCTTTGACGGCGATTTGGATGCCGATGACGACACCACCTATCGCGCCCCGGCTTATTATCTGGAAGATCAGAGTTCCGATCTGGCCGGTAATATCGAAGAGGCGGAATGGGAAGAAGTCACCAACACCAATCTGCAACTGGCCATGGCTGATCTGGATGAGCGCAGCAAGGACATTCTGAATGCCCGCTGGCTCAGCGACGACAAATCCACATTGCATGATCTTGCCGACAAGTACGGTATCTCTGCCGAGCGGGTACGACAGCTTGAGAAGAATGCAATGAACAAGATCAGGAGCCACATGGAAGCCTGATCGACGTCCACCTAAAAAGCCGCGAATCATCGCGGCTTTTTTTTGTGCCACACTTTCATCCCGGACAGGTTAAAATTCCACCTCATCGAGCCAGTCACAAGACTGGATTAAAATGGCAACAATGCCCCTGCTGAATTGAGCAAACCATGACCCAACTCTTCCTCGTGCTGGCCAGCCTCAATGGCTTCTTGTCAGTCGCGCTCGGCGCCTTCGCCGCACATGGCCTGCGCGGGCGGCTCAGCGCCGAACTGCTAAGTACCTTTCAAACGGGTGTGCAGTACCACATGTACCACGCGCTGGCCCTGTTCGGGGTTGGCCTGTTAACCCTGAATTACCCGGCAGCGAGCCTGCCAAAGGTCAGCGGTTACCTGTTTCTTGCCGGTATTCTGCTTTTCTCCGGCAGTCTGTATTTACTCAGTCTCACCGGCGTGCGCTGGCTGGGCGCAATCACTCCACTCGGTGGGCTGGCTTTTCTCGCGGGCTGGGGCACACTCGCCTGGTTTGCACTGAATCCACGCTAGACGACGAGGACGAGACAGGGCATGCGGTTACAGGTCAATGGCGAAACGGTGCAACTGAGTACAGGGAGCTCGGTTCAGCACTTGCTTGAACAACTCGAACGCAGTACCGGGCGACTCGCCGTGGAGCTGAATGGCGAGATCGTACCGCGCAGCCAGTTCTCCGCCCAACTCTTGCAGGACGGCGACACAGTCGAGATCGTACAGGCCATCGGTGGTGGTTAGACAAACAGGAATAGCGTAACCATGACAACAACAGACACACTCACGATTGCCGGCATCGACTATCGGTCCCGCTTGATCATCGGCAGTGGCAAATACAAAGATTTTGCGGAGAATCTCGCTGCATTGGAGGCGAGTGCCGCCCAGATCGTCACCGTCGCCATTCGGCGCGTAAATCTCGGACAGAACCGCGACGAACCCAACTTGCTCGATGTCATCTCTCCCAAAAAGTACACGATACTTCCGAACACCGCCGGTTGCTACAACGCCACGGATGCGGTGCGCACCTGCCGCATGGCGCGCGAGCTGCTGGATGGGCACAAGCTCGTGAAACTCGAAGTGCTCGGTGACCAGAAGACGCTGTATCCCAACGTCACTGAAACGCTGGCGGCCGCCGAGATCCTTGTGAAGGATGGCTTCGATGTCATGGTGTACACCAGCGACGATCCACTCATCGCTCAACGCCTTGAGGAGATTGGTTGCGTCGCCGTAATGCCGCTTGGCGCCCCGATCGGGTCCGGACTCGGTATCCGCAATCCCTATAACATCCGTATGATTCTTGAGAATGCCAAAGTGCCGATCATCGTCGACGCCGGCGTTGGCACCGCCTCCGATGCCAGCATCGCCATGGAGCTCGGCTGCGACGGTGTGCTCATGAACACTGCTATTGCTGAGGCCAGGCAGCCGGTGTTGATGGCTTCGGCTATGAAGAAGGCGGTGGAAGCGGGTCGTGAAGCCTTTCTCGCCGGACGCATGCCCCGTCGTCTGTATGCGAGCGCCTCTTCGCCAATCGATGGCACCTTCTTCTAAGCCAGAGCGACAACTATGAGCGAGCCCGATTCAACCGGTCAACGCCGACCGATTCGCAGCTATGTGATTCGAGCCGGACGCCTGACCGACTCCCAGCGCAAGGCTCTCGATGAGCACTGGGACGCCTTCGTGTTGCCCTTCAGCGGCGAGGCATTACCGTTGTCCTCCGTATTTCCGACTCAGAGCAAACTCATCGTGGAGATCGGTTTCGGAATGGGGGATTCACTACTGGAGATGGCGCGCAACAATCCCGGGGTGAACTATCTTGGTATCGAGGTGCATCGCCCGGGTGTCGGTAAATTACTGCATGGCATCGTCGAGCACGGACTGACGAACCTCAGGATCGTGTGTCATGACGCGACGGAGGTGTTGGCGCAGGGACTTGGCCCAGAGACAATCGATCGGGTGCAGATCTTCTTTCCAGATCCCTGGCCCAAGAAGAAGCACCAGAAGCGACGCATCGTGCAGCCGGCCTTTATGGAACTGATTCGCACCCGGCTCAAACCTGGTGGCGAGATACATCTGGCCACGGATTGGCAGCATTACGCGGAATACATGATGGAAGTCCTGCAGTGTGCGCCGGGTCTTGAGAACGGCTTGGGAGTCGACCAGTACTGGGCTGACCCGCAACGCCCCGGCACAAATTTCGAACGACGCGGCAAACGGCTGGGACATGGCGTGTGGGATTTGCTGTTCCGCAGAAGTGAATTGCACCGGGACTGAAAATACGGGCGTCGAGAGTTCGATTCGGACAACCTAGCTGCCTTTACACGTCCTTCGAAGACGTTACAGGGCTGTCAGCGTTCCACTCGGAACGCGTTGCTAATTGATTCCGCCTTGTCTGTCAGTTGCGCAAGCATTGGGCCCAAACACGACAAATCCAGAGTCGGTGAATTTTCCTCTGGTTGCCATTTCTCCTGACTTCGCCTCCCACCCGTTTACATACTAAAATGCTTGTTTTAGAATTCGCCCATGCCCAGATCAAAAGTCTATGACAGAGAGGAAGTTCTCAGAAACGCGGTCGACGTTTTCTGGCAGAAGGGGTACAAGGCCTGCTCTGTCGCCGATCTCGTTCACTCCACGGGTCTTAACACGGCGAGCATGTACAAGGAATTTGGCGATAAGGATGGACTGTTTGTCGCCTCTCTCGAATACTACCGACAGCACATCCTTGCTAATCGATTGGACGCACTCGCAGAAAATCCCAATTTGCAGGGAATAGAGAGTTTTCTGCAATTGGTCATCAACGGCGCTGTCAAAAAGACATACAGGGGCTGTCTGATGATGAATCATCTTTCCCAGATACACACGATTGCGCCCGAAGCGGCAAAGAAGCTGGATCAGTTCCGCCAATCCCTGGAGCGTCTTCTCGCTCGGGCGATAGCCAATGCCCAGAAAGCAGGGGACATTCAGTCGCAAAAGGATCCGGAAGAGCTCGCGAGTTATCTGGCTTGTTTTGTCCATGGCCTTGTATTGTACGGCCGTCATCCGAAAGGGAAAAAAGCCATCCCGGCACTGAGAGATTCCATTCTTCGCGCTCTGAACTGATTCCAAGCAAATAAAATAATCATTTTATTATTTCTTGATATATTAAAATGTACGTTTTAATATAGGCGCTCTGCTGGATAGCGGAACTACGTTGTTTTCAATCCTACTGAGTATCGACTATTGGGGAAATGAGGATAAAAACTATGAATATCACCGAGATTGCTCTGAATTTTTTCAATGACCTTGAAGGAGGAAAGCCTTGGGAGATTTGCAGTAATTATTGCAGTGAAGGAGCTACTTTCTCTTGTCAGGCCGACCTGCTTGCTGACGTAAAGAGTATCGAAGCCTATGCACAGTGGTTAAATGGACTGTTCACACCGGTGCCTGACATGCATCCAGAAATCAAGGCACTGGCCACAGATAGTCAGCGCAATTCCGTTTCTGTGGTAGCAGTAGTGCATGGCACACAATCGGGCGAAGGGGGTCCGGTTCCCCCTACGAACAACAAGGTCGCCGCCGATTATGTTTATGTCATGGAATTCGATGGTGCCAAAATTCGGCACATGACAAAAATCTGGAATGATGGTCACACTCTAAAGCAGCTTGGGTGGGCTTAAGATCTAATTGTTGTCAAATGCGCATTCCAGCAGGAATGCGCTTGCCAGCCTGCTTGCGCCTGCTGCAAAGAGGTGAAAGAAAGCCAGTCACTGGGGTTTAGCGACGCGTCCTTCCCAAAAAGTCATTGCTGAAATTCTACGGGACGCCTCAGCCATATTCGATTTCAACGAACCTGTTCTGGCCATTGCCTGTTCACAACGCGCGGGACATACTGCGGGCAATGAAACTCACTATGACTACCCTGCTGTTTTGCCTCTGTGTTGCCGCGTACGGCGCGGAGAGCGACCCACGTATCCTGTCCATCTACCATGGCCTCGATCCACTACCGCCCCTCGCAACGCGATTATGCGGTCTGGCACCGGAGGCCGGCCAAGACGGGATGCCAGTTACATTCTCGGTACAACTCAATAGTGAGTCCGTTGCCGCGACCGGCTTTTCGGTGGCGCTCAGTTCGGGTGCCCGCGTCACGCCGCTGTGTGCGACCTTGCGGCCTGCAGTAGAACCGTTGGAGCAGCGAACGGTCCTGCTCATTGGGCGTTTCAGTCCGGGCGACGCACTACCCATCGGCGTTACTATCGTGGATCGACTCGAGAGCATCGATGGTCGCTCACTGGTTGGCCTGAGCAGCGAAACCGTCACCGCCCTGGAGTCCGGTCCCAGTCTGGTATTGGCCGAGCGTTTTGCTCCAGACACGGCAGGGCTCGAAAGCGAGTGCCCTGCGGAAACCCGACAGGCAGTTCAGTTAACGTGGGAGGGCGGCGTTACCGGCCCCCTGGGGGCGGCACTCGGCGAGTCACAGCGACTCGCGGTGACCCTGCGGCTTGAAAATGGAGAGTCGGTACATCCCGTGTCTCTCGGCGATGATGATCCTGACAATCATGTAATTGCCTGCATCGCAGAGGCGAGTCCTGCGCTGGAGGTAAGTATTGCTGCCGGCTATTTCCATGACCCCGGCGATGACGCAAATCCTGCGACGAGCGTCCCTGTTACTGACTAGGGAAGAATGGGCGGAGGCGTCACTCGTAATTCCAAGTCCCCTAATACTGCGCCAAGTTGCGTTGATATACCCGCCAGTAATACCACTTGGCCACAACTTCCTCTGTTCCGTCCGCATTGACAGTCCTGGTCACCGGGTCTCTGCCGAGAATGCCAGCGAGTTCCACCGGATCGCTAACCAGCACAGCCGTCATCTCATAAAGTTTGCCATCAATCTTTATGCGCACCCGCGGGTCGCGTTCAACATTGGACCACCATTGCTTGTAATGGGGAAACGCTCTCGCCAACCTTTCGCCTCTGGCACTGCCGCCAATATAGAGTTTGTCACCTCGTGGAGTCGGCAGGATCGTCACCGAGTACGGGATGCCATACCAGGTGCGTGTCTCGACCATGATTGTGTTACCGCGCACCGGATGGTCGACCGCGCTGACCCAATCCCAGTTGGACACTGGTTCGCGAACCAACTCGCCCTTGAGCCACAATCCGGGCCATGTCATGCGGCCACGTTCGTTGTAGGCTTCTGTGGTGTAGTCCATGTATTCTGGTTCGAGCCCGGTGACGCGAAGGATCAGCAGGATTCCCAGCACGACGATGACAATTCCCAGCAGCACCCTTCCCGGTTTGCGCATGAGTGCAGGTCTCCTGTGTAGTGGGGGTGGAATCCGCCAAGCTGGCTCGGCGACGGCCTGGCTGAAATCCTCTAGATCCAGAAGCGGTGTTCGTGTTCCTTGAGCCAGAGCATGTAGTGCTCTGAGTTCGGGCACAGGGAGTCCACCAGGTTCCAGAAGCGCTGGGAGTGGTCCATGTGCAGCATGTGGCAGACTTCATGGGTGATCATGTAGTCAATAATGCTGTAAGGCGCAAGCATGATCAGATAGTTGTACTGGATGATGCCTGTCGAGGTGCAATGCCCCCACTTGGATTTCGTCTTGCGCAGCTTGATCTCTTTCAGCTTGTGGTCCACGCCGAGATAGCGGGCCAGACCGCGAGCGCGTGGGATGATGTAGTCCTGCGCCTTGGCAATGAGGAAGTTCTCGACCTGCACCCGAGCCTTGGCAGGTGTCAGTTTGTGACCCTGCACGATGAACTTGTCGCCCAGAACCATGACCCTTTCCTTCCGACCTTCCTTGAACACGATCCTTAGCTCCCTGGCCCGGTAGAAGATCTTGGCGCCGCGTTCAATCCGCAGCTGTTGTTTCTGCTTCAGTGATTCCTCGGCGAGTCGCTCCTCGATCCATTCGCGGTTGTCGTTCAGAAACGTGGTAATTTGCCCGCTTGAGGCCCGCATCGGGCAGCGCACGACGACCTTGCCCTGGATGATATAGATCGCCAGCGTCTTGCGCCGGCTGCGCTGTACTTCGCAACCGAACGGGAGGCTCGAGCGCTTGCGGCCGAGACCAAAATTCAATGGGGCGATTTTCAACTGACGCAAGGGTGTGGTCTCATTTCCTAATTGGGCTTCCTGGCGATGATCTGCGCCACAGCGCGCGTGGGATCCTGCCGTATGCCTTCAAAGCTGAACAGGGTTTGCCAATCGTCAAACAGGTTTTCCAGCTCGCCCGGGAGTAGCAGAAAATCCGGATTCGTCGGCCTGCCGAACTCCCGTTGGGCGATCGTAAACGTCTCATAAACCAGCACACCGCCCGGCCGCACTGCTCGCTTCAATCCTGCCATCAAGGGACGATGCAGGTAATTGAAAACCAGGATGCCGGCGAAGCTGCGGTTGCCCAGCACCGTCTCCGGCGTTTGTTCCAGATCTACCGGCCAACACTCTCCCGGCAGATTTTCCTGTTCCAGGGTTTGGGCGAGGCTGGCGAGTGCAGCCTTATTATTATCTGCAAAAGTCACCGAAAATTTACGACGCGCCAGCACCAGGCCATTACGTCCGGAACCACAGGCCAGGTCCAGAAAATCGGTCCCGGTGGGCAGGTTTTCCAGCACTGCCAAATGGTCCGTCAGTAATCGTGCCGCAGTGGCAATTGAATGTGACATGGATTAACGGATAATACACTGCGCACGCGTAAATTCAGCATGCAATAATCTAAGGTATCGGCGATAGCTACACAATGACTGCCTGTCGTTTTCGTCGAATAAATGCGTAATTCGCCGCAGGAGCTGGGACCGATTTGCATGAGTGATTCCGATAACCAAAGGGACAATTTGTTCGCCGAGAAAATGCTGCCCGGTGACTTCGTATTCGATGCCCGGGTGGCACGCGTCTTTGACGACATGATCAACCGGTCCGTACCCGGCTATAGCACGATCATCGCCATGATTGGCGTCATGGCTGAGCGCTATTGCCGGGACAACTCGGCGATCTACGACCTGGGTTGCAGTTTGGGCGGGGCGACCCTGGCGGTAGCTCACCGGGTAAGCTGCAACAATTACAGCCTCGTGGCTATCGACAATTCCCCGGCCATGATCGCTTCGCTGCAGAACAAGCTGCTGGATCAAGACTTTCCCAATACCCGGATCGAGTGTCGCTGCGAGGATATTCGGCAGAGCTCTATCAGCAATGCCTCCATGGTGATTCTCAACTTTACACTGCAGTTCATTGCTGTCGAGCAGCGTACCGAACTCCTGCGCCGGATCTACGAGGGCATGAATCCGGGGGGGATACTTGTGATTTCCGAAAAGATTCTGTTCCCGGACCCTGACCTGAATGCCCTCATGGTCGATCTGTATCACAGCTTCAAGGAAAACATGGGTTACAGCAAACTCGAGATCAGTCAGAAACGCGCCGCGCTTGAAAAGGTACTGCTGCCGGAGACGCTCTCGCAGCATCGCGCCCGGCTGGAGTCCGTGGGTTTCCATACGCTGGATGTCTGGTTCCAGTGCTTCAACTTCGCCTCCATGGTGGCATTCAAGTAAACAATGTCGGATTACGTCTCCCTACAGCAATTGCTCGACGGTACTGAACTCGCGCCCTTGTCCCGCTTTCTCGAGCCGGCATTCCTGGAACAAATCCGGCATGGGGATTACCCCCGCTGGCGTGAACGGTTGGCTGCGCTTCCAGCCTACACAGCGGCAACACGTGATTTCGGGCCCGAACTCATTCTCGGTGAGGCGGAAGAGCTCAGTGACGGACAGCGGGAGGCGCTCGCCCGAGGTTTGCGCGACTTCATCCCGTGGCGTAAAGGGCCCTTCCGGGTATTTGGCATTCCCATCGACACCGAATGGCAATGTCAGGTCAAATGGCAACGGGTCCTGCCTGCTCTTAGCTCGCTGGCGGGGCGCAGGGTACTGGATGTGGGGTGTGGCAATGGCTACTACGGTTTCCGCATGCTCCAGGCCGGTGCCGAACTGGTAATCGGCATCGATCCTCATGTCGCCTATGTTGCCCAATTCCAGGCACTCAAGCGCTTCGTACCGGATTTGCCCCTGTTTGTGCTACCGGCCACACTCGAACAACTTCCTCTGCCGTTACCGCATTTCGACACCGTATTCTCGATGGGGGTGCTCTACCATCGACGCTCACCAATCGATCATTTGTTGCAATTACGCGACTGCTTGCGCAGCGGTGGTGAGCTGGTGCTGGAAACACTCTATGTGGCTGGAGAGGAGGGTTACGCCTTGACTCCCGAGAACCGCTATGCCCGCATGTCGAATGTGTGGTTCATCCCTACTATCCAAACACTCGTCCGATGGTTAGAGAGATGTCGTTTTGAAGACATCCGGATTGTCGATGAGTCCATTACGACGCTGGCTGAACAACGCAGTACTGACTGGATGCCTTTCGACTCTCTCGAGCAGGCACTCGATTCCGATAATCCTTCATTGACAATAGAGGGTTACCAGGCCCCCAGACGCGTTATAGTCACCGCGCAGGTTGC